>Ga0209273_10000263_pt1 | contig 80157 bp, 78 predicted proteins | sample tdAd471_FD_187126 | JGI IMG/M metagenome (GOLD analysis project Ga0209273, IMG submission 187126) | Marine sediment microbial communities from the Atlantic coast under amendment with organic carbon and nitrate - tdAd47.1 (SPAdes)... | ecosystem: Environmental > Aquatic > Marine > Coastal >...
CACATAAAAAACGCGCATCCTGCCGAATGACGGAGCAAAACGGCCGCTATGCCCAATGACGCCCTGCTAACCGACCGTCCCGACCCGGCCCTCGCCGGGGAGCGTGGGGCGCCAGCCACGCCACAGATCGTTGCGGTAGCGAATCAAAAAGGCGGCGTCGGCAAGACAACCACGGCGATCAACCTTGCCACCGGCCTGGCCGCGGTTGGCAAGCGGGTCTGCGTCATCGACCTGGACCCCCAGGGCAATGCGAGCACGGGACTTGGAATTAGTGAGGAATTACGGACAGTTACGTCCTATGACCTGCTGCTTGGCACGGCCCAGGCGGCGGCGGCGATGGTGCCCACGCGCATCCCCGGCCTGACGGTGATCCCGGCCTCGGTAGATCTTTCCGGAGCCGAAATAGAATTGGTGAGCGTCGAATCCCGCGAATATCTGCTGCGCGAAGCCGTGCGCGGCGGCCTCGCCGATCTGGATTATGTGCTGATCGACTGCCCGCCCGGCCTTGGCATGTTGAGCCTGAACGCCCTGGTTGCGGCCCATGCCGTGCTGGTGCCGCTGCAATGCGAATTTCTGGCCCTGGAGGGCCTGAGCCACCTTCTCAAAACCATTGAGCGCATTCGCCGGGCGCTCAATCCCGAATTGGAAATTTTGGGAATCGTGCTGACCATGTTCGACCGCCGCAACATCTTGAGCAAATCCGTCGCCTCGGACGTGCGCGCGTATTTTGGCGATCAGGTTTACGACACGGTGATCCCGCGCAACGTGCGCGTTTCGGAAGCGCCGTCCCACGGCCTGCCGGTTCTGCTTTACGACCATCAATGCACGGGCGCGCAAGCCTACATTCGTTTGGCGCGCGAAATTCTTCGCCGCGCCGATCAAAAACCCAAGAACCAGGAAGAAGCCCCATGACGGAAGAAGGAAAACGCCGCGGCCTGGGACGCGGGCTGGCGTCGCTGCTCGGCGAAGAGAAGGAAGATTACGCATCCCTCGACCGCGTCCGCCAGGGAAAAGCCGTCCCGGTTGAATTGATCCAGCCGGGCCGCCAGCAGCCGCGTCACCGCTTTGACGAAACGGCCATCGAAGCGCTGGCGCAATCCGTTCGCGAGAAAGGAATCTTGCAGCCCATCTTGGTGCGGCGCATTGAAGACGGCGAGCGTTATGAAATCGTCGCCGGCGAACGGCGGTGGCGCGCCGCGCAAATTGCCGGCCTGCACGAAGTGCCGGTTTTAATTCGCGACCTAACGGACAGCGACGCCCTTGAAATTGCGCTGATCGAAAATGTGCAGCGGCAAGATTTGACGCCGTTGGAAGAGGCGGAAGGCTATCAACGATTGATGGACGAGTTTTCGCACACCCAGGAAGCGTTGGGAAAAGTTGTTGGCAAAAGCCGAAGCCACATTGCCAACGCGCTTCGCCTGCTTGGCCTGCCGCAAAAAATAAAAGCCATGTTGGAGACGGGCGAATTAAGCGCCGGTCACGGGCGCGCGCTTTTAGGAGCGACGAACGCCGAAACCCTGGCAAAAGAAGTTGCGCGCAAAGAGTTGAACGTTCGGCAAACCGAAGCGCTTGTGCGCCGCCAGCAAAAGAAAGAAAAACCGCCTGCGCCACCGGCAATGAAAGACGCCGATACCCTTGCGCTGGAACGCGATCTTTCCACGCTGCTGGGTTTGCGCGTTGCGATCCGCTTTCACCGCGGCAAGGGGGGTGAGCTGATCGTGCATTACCAAACCCTTGAACAGCTCGACGATGTGCTGCGGCGTTTAAGCCATTCGGAAACGGGTGAGCCGGGCCCGAAAGAACCCAGCTAGCTTTTTCCCCCGCCGCGTACGGCAATTTCCAAAAGCGTGCGGTCGCAGATCGTTGCGGCGGGCATGCCGCTCGACTTGCAGGCGACTTCGCGCTCGGCCAGCAATTCGAGAACCCGCCCGATGGCCGCCAAGGACCAGCGCTGCGCCTGTTCGCGAAAGGCGGGTTGGCGCTTGAAAAAAAGCGGCGGCCGCAACGCTTGCAACGCGGCTTGCAAAGCCTCGCCCTTTTCCATGCGCCCGCGCACAAGGTGCAGACGCAAAAAATGCTGGCTGGTGGCTCGCAAGATGGCGATCGGTGAAACGCCCTCGAGATAGGTGCGTTCCAACGCTTCCTCAAGGGTTTTCCGGGCGCCCTGACCGACGGCATAGGCGACGTCGTCCAGGGTAAGCACGGAGCTGTCGCCGATGGCTGCCACCACATCCGCCAGGGCGATTTCCTTTTCGCCGTCCATATAGAGTGCCAGTTTCTCGAGCTCGCGCCGCGTCACCATGCGGTCGCCGCCCAGATGCGCAAGCAAATAGGCGCGCGCATCGGCGGCAAGTTCAAAACCGGCAAGCTCGTCCGCGATTACCCGCCCCAGGGCGGCGGCCTCGTCGCCATAGCAGGGAAGGGCGGCGGCGTTGTCGGCCTGCTCGAACAGTTTTCGCAAAGCGGAACGCGGCGCAAGCTCGCCCGCGCCGAACAAAAGCAGAGCGTCGCCGGCGGGGTCCGCCAGAAAATCGCGCAACGCACCGGCAATGTCATCGCCCGCGGCGCGCAGCCGCAACACGCACCGCCCGCCGGTAAGCGCCTGCGCCGCTGCTTCATCGCGAAGGATAGCGGCGTCCTTCTTTATTTCATTGGCGTTCAGTTCACGAAGACGAAAGGGGTCTTTGGGATCGTCCAGCACGGTGGCGACAAGCGCGGCCAGGCGCTCTTGCACTTCGCCCGCGTCGCGGCCGTAAACCAGGATGGCGCGGGCCGCGGGGTCGGGCGTTTTCAGAAAAGCATCGATGCGCTTTGGCGCAATCTTCATCGGCGTTTAAGGCGTCGCGGCTTGGGAGTTTAAGAAAATGGCGAGGCTTGTTCGGATGTTGTCGCTGACTTTCTGAACAAGGCGGGAGCGAACGTCCTGTTCGGCCGTAAGGGTTGCAAAATCCGATTGCAACACATTGTAGCTGCCGACGGTTCGTTGCTTTGCTTCATAGACCACTTTGTGCGTGATCGCATCGTAAAGGGCAAAGGTGACATTGAGGCGCAAATTCGCGCGCGTTGCGGTTTCGTCCTTGCGAATGCCAAGTTCCTGGATCGATTCATTTGCGGCGACGCGAAGAAAATAACGCGGCTCCGAGGGCGGTCCCAGCGGCGTGATGCGGTCCAACAGCGCGTTGTGCAATTCCTGGCCCAAACGGTCCGGGATGCGATCGATGCGAATGCGCGCCAATTGGTTTGACGTTGGCGCGGCGCCGGCCGTTTCGCCCCGCCCATATAGGGGGTGAAACCCGCATGCCGTCAGGCTTAGAAGCAGCACGACCAAAAGGACGTTCTTAAAAGACAACGTTGATCACCCGGTTTGGCACGACGACAATTCGCCGCAGGGTTTTTTCTTCAAGCGCCTTGGCCACGGCGGGAAGGGCGCGCGCGGCCGCCTCGGCATCGTCGCGCGCCGCGTCCCGCGGCAGTTCGACGGTGCCGCGGAGCTTGCCGTTGATCTGAACGGCAATGGTCAGCGTGCCGTCCATGATAAGGGCTGGATCCGCTTCCGGCCATGGGGTGTCGGCAAGCATGGTTTCGTGCCCCAGCGCCTGCCAAAGCTCCTCGGCCAGATGGGGCGCCATTGGCTGAAGCAGGGCGCAGACCGCTTCCAGCCCCTCCCGCAAAACCCAAGGCGCGCCCTCGCCACCGCCCTCTTCGAGGGCGGCAAGGGCGTTCGTCAGCTCGCGAATGCGGGCAATGGCCCGGTTGAAATGGAAGCGCTCGAGATCGTCGGTGACGGCGGCGATGGTCTTGTGGACCGTCCGGCGGGCCGTTGCGGCGGCCCCGTCCAAGGCTGCCGGGGCTTCGGTTCCCGGCGCCGGCAGGGGAAGCGGGGCCTCCGTGACCAGCCGCCACAATCGGTTGGCATAACGCCACGCGCCTTCGATGCCGGCTTCCGTCCATTCAAGGTCGCGGTCCGGCGGGCTGTCGGACAGCATGAAGAGGCGCGCCGTATCGGCGCCGTAGGCGGCAATGATCGCTTCGGGATCGACCGTATTCTTCTTCGACTTGCTCATTTTTTCCGAACGCCCAACGGTGACGTCGGCGCCCGATGGGTCGCGGGCAAGCGCGCCATCTTCCGAACGCGTCACATCCTTGGGGTAAAGCCAGCGGCCATCCTGGCTGCGGTAGGTTTCGTGGCAGACCATGCCCTGGGTCAAAAGCCCGGCAAAGGGTTCGGCAAGATCGAGATAGCCGCAATCGCGAAGGGCGCGCGTGAAGAAGCGCGAATAAAGAAGATGCAGAACGGCATGTTCGATGCCGCCGATATATTGATCGACCGGCATCCAATACGCCGCCGCCGCCGGATCGAAGGCAGACGTTTCCGAGTGGGGCGAACAAAAACGCAAGTAATACCAGGAGGATTCGAAAAACGTGTCGAAGGTGTCCGTCTCGCGCGTCGCCGCCTTGCCGCAATTCGGACAGGCCACGTTTTTCCAGTCCGGGTGCCGGTCAAGCGGGTTTCCGCCCTTTTCAAAGGTGACGTCCTTTGGAAGCGCAACCGGCAAATCTTTTTCCGGCACTGGAACGATGCCGCAGGCGTCGCAATGCACGATTGGGATCGGGCATCCCCAATAGCGTTGGCGGGAAACGCCCCAATCGCGCAAGCGGTATACGATTTTCCGTTTTCCAAGCCCGGCCCGCTCAAAAGCTTCCATGGCGGCGGCCTTTGCGTCCTCGACGCCAAGGCCGTTCAGAAAATCGGAATGCACGATCGTGCCGCCGCCCGTATAGGCGGTTTTGCCGATGGCGTCGTCCTCGCCGTTTGGCCCGGCAACGACGCGCCGGACGGGCAAGTCATATTTGCGGGCAAAGTCGAGGTCGCGCTGATCGTGGGCGGGGCAGCCAAAAATAGCGCCGGCGCCATATTCCATCAGCACGAAATTCGCGACATAGACGGGCAAAAGCACGTCCTTCGCAAAGGGGTGCGCGGCAACGAGGCCGGTCGCGTAGCCTTTCTTTTCGGCGTGTTCGATCGCCTCTTCGCTTAAGCCTTGCCGGTTGCAGCTTTCGACAAACGCCTGCAGTTCCGGGTCCTGGCCGGCAAGGGCCGTGGCCAGCGGGTGGTTCGGCGCGACGGCCAGGAAGGCGGCGCCAAAAATCGTATCCGCGCGGGTCGTATAGACCTCAAGCTCGCCGCGCGCTTTCTTGGACGCGTCCTGGAGGGGAAAGCGAAGCGCCATGCCCTCCGATCTGCCGATCCAGTTTTCCTGCATCCGGCGCACGCGTTCGGGCCATCGCTCCAGCGCCTTTAAGCCCGCGAGCAGGTCTTCGCCATAAGCGGTGATTTTCAGGAACCATTGCGAAAGTTTTTTGCGTTCGACGGGCGCGCCGGATCGCCAGCCGCAGCCGTCGATCACCTGTTCGTTTGCCAGCACGGTCTGATCCACGGGGTCCCAGTTCACCCAGGACTCTTTTCGATAGGCGAGTCCCTTTTTCAGAAAATCGAGAAACATTTTCTGTTCGTGGCGATAGTAATCCGGTGCGCAGGAGGCGAGTTCGCGCGACCAATCGTAAGCGAGCCCCATCGACATGAGCTGGTCGCGCATGCTCGAAATGTTTTTCCACGTCCATTCGGCGGGATGCGTCTTGCTTTCGATGGCGGCGTTTTCGGCGGGCATGCCGAAGGCGTCCCATCCCATGGGATGCAAGACGTTGTAGCCTTGGGCGCGTTTGAAGCGGGCGACGACATCGCCGAGGGTGTAGTTCCGAACGTGTCCCATGTGAATGCGGCCCGATGGGTAGGGAAACATTTCAAGGACGTAGTATTTCTTGCGGCCCTTTTCTTCGTGCGCGGCAAAGCTCTGCCGCTCGGCCCATATGGCCTGCCACTTCTGTTCCGCTTTTCGAAAATTGTAACGCGACATGGCTGGTATTGTTCCTTGCCCGTCTCGTCGCTGCAAGGCTCGCGCGGATGGGGAGGCGCGGTTTCCTACTCGCCCTGAGTGGCGGCGTGATTGATGCGCAATTGCCGCGCCCGGGTAAGAATGTTGTTTTCGAGGTCGATGATGGTTTTCGGATCGACCGCTGCGTCGGCCCAGGCCCCAAGCGGGCTTCGGACCTGACGGAAGGCGGCGACGCGAAGGCCGTCGGCGCGAAGGCTCTGGCTAAGGATGTACACGGTAATCTTGAAGCGCTCGCTTGGCGTTTCGGGCGGCGCGTACCAATCCGTGATGATGATGCCGCCAAAGGGATCGGCGGAGGCAAGCGGCATGAACGACATGGTGTCGAGCGAGGCCCGCCACAGATAGGCGTTGATCCCCGCGCCGCCAACGCCGCCGTTGCCGCCGGTGGCGGAGGTTGCGTCGTGGGTCGGGTTGCTCTTTTTGCTGTCCGCCAGGGAGGGGTTCTGCGACCACACTCCATCGACGACCGAACAGGCGCTCACGATGCTGGCCAGGAAAAAGGCCGCGAAGATGAATTTCCACTTTTGCGACATGGCCGGAGTATGCCCGAACTGCTTGGCGGACTTCCAGCGAAAACTGAACAAAATCAGTGTCTAGGGCCCTCGCCCGGTTTTTTGTCGGCAAGGGCGGAAAGAACGGCGACCCCGGCCGCGCCACTGCCGCGCAGGCGCCGGATGGTGGCGGGGCCGATGCCGCCAAGGCCATAGACCGGCACGGCCGCGTTATGGGCGAACCTGGCAAAGCGCAAAACCCCTAAGGTTTTTGCGCCGGGATGGCTTGGGGTCGGGAAAAGCGGGGCCAGCAGCACCGCGTCGGCGCCGAAGGCGGCGGCCCGCGCCAGGGCGGTTTCGGAATGGGCCGACGCCGTCAGCAGCCAGCCGGGTTTTCGCCGTCGCCAGGCCCAGCCCCGGCTTACCGGTCCGCGCGCCAGCCATTCCGGCAAATGCAGGCCGTCGGCGCCGACGGCCATGGCAAGGGCGCCATCGCCGGCAACGAGAAAACGAAGCCCCCGGGCGCGGCAGAACGCGGCCAGGCGATGGGCGCGCTCTGCCCGGTCGGCCGCGCCGTAATGGCGAAAGAGAACCAGGCTGCCCCGTGGCAGCCGCGCCATCGCCGGCAGGGGGTCGCTGCCAACGTCGGCCAAAAGGATAAGCGGCGGCAAGGGGCTTCGCCGCCGCTGGGCAGGAAACCCGCCGAGGCGAAGCAGGGTTGCGGGTTGCGGTGGCATCCGCGGCGCGACCTTTCTATCCTTGAGCAAGAAGAGGAACAGCCTGCCATGACGGTAGAAAATCTGCAAAGCGGGCCTGCGCCCGATCGCATCGCGGAACGGGTTGCAAATTTGCGCGGGGAAATCGCCGCCGCGCAAAGCGCGTTGCGTTTAACGGAAGCCGCGCCGGTTCTGGTGGCGGTTACGAAAAAAACTTCGGAAACGGCCATTCGGGCCGCGCTTCAGGCGGGCCAGCGCGTCTTCGGCGAAAACCGCGTTCAGGAAGCGGCGGAGAAATGGCCGGCCCTTCGCAAGGATTTTGCGGACGTGACGCTGCATTTGATTGGGCCGCTGCAGACGAACAAGGTCAAGCAGGCGCTTTCCCTTTTCGATGTCATCGAAACCCTCGACCGGCCGAAGCTGGCCGAAGCCCTGGCCAAGGAAATGGCCAAGGGGGCGCGGGTCCCACGCCTTTTCGTGCAGGTGAACACCGGCGAAGAGCCGCAAAAAGCCGGGGTGGGGCCAGCGGAAACGGACGCGTTTCTAACCCATTGCCGGGACGCGCTCGGCCTTCGGATCGAGGGGCTGATGTGCGTGCCGCCGGTGGTCGAGGCGGCGGCGCCGCATTTTGCGCTGTTGCACGAAATCGCGCGGCGGAACGGCTTGCGCGGGTTGAGCATGGGCATGAGCGGCGATTACGCGACCGGCCTGGCCTTCGGCGCCAGCCATGTGCGTATCGGTTCGGCTATTTTCGGGCCGCGCGCGCCTTAAAGGGCGTCCGCCGAAAGACAAAGCCGGTCGCCGGGGCCGGCCTGGCTCAGAATTTTTTGCAGATCGGCCAAGGCCAAGGCGACGCAGCCTTCGGTCGGCGAATAGGCCGCATCGGTCAGATGCACGAAAATCGCGCTGCCTTTTCCAGGCGTGGCGGGGGCGTCGTTGTGGCCGGGGATCAGCACTAAATCGTAACGCGCGTCCTCTCGCCACAAGCGTTCCGCGCTTGCCGCGAAGGGAAACGTCACCGGCTGGTTATAGGCGCGGTGGCCCGGATCGTCGCACCAGCCGTCCTCGGGCGCGATGGTGGCCATCGGCAGCCGGGTGTTTGGCGCCGCCAGACGGTCGGCCCGGTAAAGGACGCGGCGGAAAGGAAAGACGCCTTCCGGCGTGGCGCGATCGCCCTCGCATTTTTCCTTTTGCACGCCTGCGGCGCCCAAGGCGCAACGAAAACGTGCGTCTCCCCAAAGGGCAAACCCGTTCGCAAAAACAAGAAGATCCATCTTTTGCCTTATAGCGCGCAAAACGCGCCCGACAAAGGATCACGCCGTAATTCTAAAAGAAGGCCCGTCTTGCAGGCCGAGGCGATGGCCATGGCGGTAGGCGCCCGTTTCCCGATCGAAACGAAGGGCAAAATTTTGCCCGGCGTCCCGCCTGTCTTCTTGCCCGGCGTCCCGCCTGTCGCTTCCGGCGAGAAGCGCCAGGTCGAGGGCGCTTCCAAAACCGGCCGCGCCTTGGGCGGCGCTTTTTCCCGCCTCGCCGGAGGCGAGAACGGTTTCCGCTTGTCCGTCATCGTCGCCGGTCAGGAACGCCATGGCGGTGGCGCCAATGTCCTTGCCGGCGACGGCCTCGAAGGCGGCGTCCACGGCCGAACCGATGAGACCGGGAATGCCGGCGAAGAGCGCGCCGCCGGCAAGCTTTGAAACCACGCCGATATCGTCGTCGACAAACTCGCGGTAAAGGGTGCCGATAACCGGAAGATGCTGCAGCGGGTTCACCGCGTCCAAAATGTCGCCGAAGCCAAAGCCGTCGTCGTCCCAAAGGGAAAAGCCCGATTTTGCCGGCGGCTCGGCCTTCGGATCGCGGCCCATGGTGGGCGTTGTGGGGAGGGTCTCGATCATCGGAGCCTTTTTCGTTGCGCGGACGTGGTCTTAAAAAAGGAAGCAAGGAAAATGCCAGCGGCGGCCTTAAAAAAAGCCAGGAAAAAGAAGCGGTTGGAAGGCGCGTCCCGGCCCCGCCCGTGGGGCGATGGCGCCGGGCGGCAAAAATTGCCGGCCGCTTTTTGCCGCTGGCTTCGAAGGGGCTTGAAAACATGCTAGAGTCGGCCCGTTAAAAAGACCGCCGGGGGAGGAGGTTTCGTGCAGACAAAAACGGGGAAACGCATCCTCGTGATCGAGGACGACGCCGCCTTGCGTCAGTCCCTGGCCGAGCAGCTTCAGCTGCATGAGGAATTTGCCGTCGACGAGGCGGGGGATGGTGCCCAAGCGCTGGACGCCGTCAAGCAGGGCCATCACGATTTAATTCTTCTCGACGTTCACTTGCCGGACATGGATGGGCGCGAGGTGTGCAAGCTTATCCGCCGCGCCGGTGTGTTGACGCCGGTTATCATGCTGACCGGCGCCGATTCGGAAGTGGATACGATTTTCGGTCTCGATTCCGGCGCCAATGATTACGTCACCAAGCCGTTTAAACTTGGCGTGTTGCTGGCGCGCATTCGCTCGCAGCTGCGCCAGCACGAACAGAGCGAAGACGCCGTCTTTACAATCGGTCCGTACCGTTTTCGGCCAAGCCTTCGGCAATTGCAGATCGATGAAAAAACCATCCGGTTGACGGACAAGGAAGCGGCCATCTTGAAATATCTCTGCCGGGTGGGCGAGAAGGTGGTGAGCCGGGAAGTGCTTTTAAGCGAAGTCTGGGGGTACAACGCCGGCGTGACGACGCACACTCTGGAAACGCATATTTACCGGCTTCGCCAAAAGATCGAGCGCGACCCCGCCAATGCGGCGATCTTGCTGACGGAATCGGGCGGCTACCGGCTGAACGCGTAAGGCGTCTTTAAAAAATTTCTATTTCGGCCAATCGAAACGGGCCAGCACCGGCACGTGATCGGACGGCCGCTCCCACCCCCGAACGTCTTTTAAGATCTCGGCCGAGCGCAGCCGCTTTTTCAAGGAAGGCGTGATCCAAATATGGTCGAGCCGCCGGCCGCGATTCGATTGCGCCCAGTCGCGCGCCCGGTAACTCCACCAGCTGTACAAGGGTTCCGTCTCGGGCACGATCTGGCGAACGGCGTCGACCCAATCGCCGTTTGCCTGCAGCTGGGCGAGACGTTCGACTTCGGCGGGCGTATGGCTCACGACTTTCAAAAGCTGGCGGTGGGACCAGACATCGCTCGCAAGGGGCGCCACGTTCAGGTCCCCGACCAGAATGGCGCTGCGCTTTTTCGCCGTCGGCTTCTTGAACCAGGCGGCCATTTCTTCCAGGAAGGCAAGCTTGTGGGCGAAGGAAGGGTTGTTCGACGGATCCGGCACGTCGCCGCCGGCGGGCACGTAAAAATTGTGGAGATCGATGCCGCCCTTGAAGGTGGCGACGGCATGGCGGCGGTCGTCGCGGCCCGCCCATTCCCGGCCGCCGGTCGCGACGATGGGCAATCGGGAAAGAATGGCGACGCCGTGATAGCCTTTCTGGCCGCGGATAACGGCATGGGGAAAACCGGCCTTTAGAAAGAAGTCGCGGGGGAAAAGATCGTCCCGCACCTTCGTTTCCTGAAGGCACAAAATGTCGGGCTTCGCCTCTTGGATCAGCCGCTCGATCAGGGGCAGCCGCAGACGAACGGAATTTACGTTCCAGCTTGCAAGGGTGACCGTCTGCTTCAAGGCAGCATGGCGAGAATGTGGTCCCGCACCTTTGCCGTCGCCTCGAAAGGCAGAAGGTGGCTTGTGCCCGGCACGGTCGCAAGGGTGCTGCCGGCAATGCGTTCGGCAATATCGGGCGCAACGCGGGCGATCCAGTTCAGGCCGCCGTCGTAATCCGGATCGCCCGAGACGAAACGAACCGGGATGGGAAAATCGCCCAGCGCCTCATAGGCAGCCGAATTGCAATGGTTGGAGAAAATCGCCGCCTCGACTTCGGGCGGGGAGGTCAGGGTAAAATCGTTCTCGCCCGTCGGCTCCAGATTTGCCCGCGCGTAATCAAGAAGGCGGCCGTCCTCAAAATTTTTGAAAAGGGCCTTTTCCTTTTGTGCCTCGGCGAAGGTTTCCGGGTTCGGCCAGCGCGCCTTGCGGTTGCGCGCAAGGGCGACGAGCCGTTTTGTGCGCTCTTCGGCCAGCGGCCGCAGGGGATGGGTTTTTGGCGGAAAGAGCGACGGCTCGAAAAGCGTCATGTCCTTCCAGGGCACGCGTTTGCGCATGGCGCCCAGGCGAAGGGAGGCAATGGCGTTTAAGGAATGCGCCGCGTAGTAAAAGGGCGCGCCACCGATTTCGTCATGGACGGCCTGGGCAACGGCTTCCAGATCCATCGCAAAATTTTCCAATTGGTAAAGCCTGTCCAACTCCGTAACCGGGGCAGAAGATCCGCCATGGCCGCGGGCATCGAAGGTAAAAACGGTGGCCTTCAGGGAAAGCTCTTCCAGCAGGCGGATATAGGAACCGGAAGCGATGCCGTTGGCGTGGCCGAAAAGAATCGTCGGCCCCTCCTGTACCGGCCCAATCAGCCGATAAAGCTTCAGGCGCAGGCCGTGGGGGCGCAACACCGTGTTTGCCTCGGCTTTCTGGTGGGGGATGGAACGAAAAACTTCCGACATGCTGCGCTCTCCGTTATCGGCGCCGCCTGGGGCCGGGTTTGCTTTTCTTATAGGGGTTGCGAAGTTCGAAAAGTTTTGGATCGAGGGGGGCGCCAAATTCCGGGTTCAACAGACCGACCTGGGTCACCAGTCCCTGGGCGTCCGTCACGTTCCATTGGCGCAGCACGAAAGGGGCTTCGCTAAAGACAAGGGTCAGGCTGCCCGCTTCCGGATCGTCCCGTTGGGTGAGCCAGAGGCGGATGGCGCCGGGCTCGCGCTCGGCCGCCTGAACAGCAATTTCGCCGTCGAGGCGGATGTTCTCTTGCAGCAGAAACGCCGCCGGCGTTGACGAAAGGGGCAGATAGGTCACTTCCTCAAGCTCTTTGTCCTGATAGGCCAGCCAATCGTCGGCGGCCACCAGCAGCAACGGCACGGGCGGGTCGTATTCGATGCGCATCCGTCCGGGCCGGGCAAGGTAGACATCGCCTTCCGCCAAGTTCCCTTTCGGCCCGATCTGCACAAAGCGGGCGCGGATCGTCGTGATGCGATTGAGATAGGCTTCGGCCTGGGCGATGGCGGCCTGCAATTCCGGTGCGAATTTCGTCTTTTCCCCGGCGGCTTCGGCAGGGAGAACGGCGAGCCCGATGAAAAGGGCAAAGAGGAATGACGCGCGCAAAGGAATCCTGCCTCGAGCGAAATTGGGTTACGAAGCGACCGCGTTCGGGTCGCCGATCAACACTTCGCGCTTGCCAACGTGGTTGGCGGGGCTGACAAGGCCATCCGCTTCCATCTGGTCCATGATCCGCGCGGCCCGATTGTAACCGATTTGGAGGTGGCGTTGGATGAAGCTTGTCGAGGCCTTGCCTTCGCGGCGGATAAGGGCGACGGCCTGGGCATATAAATCGTCGCCGCCTTCGAGGTCGGGGCTGAAGCTTTCTTCTTCTTCCGTGATGGCCTCGATATAGACGGGCTCGCGCTGTTTGCGCAGAAAGGCGACGACGCGCTCAACCTCTTCGTCGCTGACAAAGGGGCCATGAACGCGCGAGATGCGCCCGCCGCCCATCATCAGCAGCATGTCGCCCTGGCCAAGCAATTGTTCGGCGCCCTGCTCGCCGAGAATCGTGCGGCTGTCGACCTTGGAGGTCACCTGAAAACTGATGCGCGTCGGGAAGTTTGCCTTGATCGTGCCGGTGACCACGTCCACGGAAGGCCGCTGGGTCGCCATGATCAGATGCACGCCGGCGGCGCGGGCCATCTGGGCCAGGCGTTGAATGGCCATCTCCACGTCCTTGCCGGCGACAAGCATCAGATCCGCCATTTCATCGACGACGACGACAATGTAGGGAAGGGGCGCCAAGTCAATCGGCTGTTCTTCGAAAATCGGCTTGCCGTTTTCCGGATCGAAACCGGTTTGAACCGTGCGCGTCAGGACTTCGCCGTTCTCTTTCGCCTCTTTAACACGCAGATTGTAATTGTCGATGTTGCGCACGCCCAATTTCGACATGGCGCGATACCGGTTTTCCATTTCGCGCACCACCCACTTCAAGGCAACGATGGCCTTCCCCGGTTCGGTGACGACCGGGTGCAGAAGATGGGGAATGTCGGCATAGGTGGAAAGTTCCAGCATTTTCGGATCGATCAGGATCAACCGGCATTGCTCGGGCGACAGCCGGTAAAGCAGAGACAGGATCATCGTGTTGATCGCCACCGATTTGCCGGACCCGGTTGTGCCGGCAATCAGCAGATGGGGCATGCGCGCAAGATCGACCATGATGGGCCCGCCGCCGATGTCCTTTCCAAGCACAAGGGTCAGGCCCTGATCGTTGCGCTCGAAGGAAGAAGAGGCCAGCAATTCGCGAAGAACGACCGTTTCGCGTTCGGCGTTCGGCAGTTCGATGCCGATGACGTTGCGCCCCGGCACGACGGCGACGCGCACGGAAACCGCGCTCATCGAACGCGCGATGTCGTCGGAAAGGCCAATGACGCGCGATGTCTTCGTTCCCGGCGCGGGCTCAAGCTCGTAAAGGGTGACGATCGGGCCGGGGCGCACCTTGGTGATTTCGCCGCGGACGCCAAAATCGGCCAGCACGGATTCCAAAAGGCGGGCGTTTTGTTCGAGAGAGGCCTCGTCGATTTGGGCGCCCTTCACGGCTTTCGGTGCGGCGCCTAAAAGATCCAGCGGCGGCAGTTCGAACGCCTCGCCATCGAGAAGCTGAAACTTCGGTTCGCGTTCCGCCTCGGCGCGCTTGCCCGGCGCGGGTCTTTTTGCGCGCGGCGCGATGCGGCTGCCGGCCGCGTCGGCCGCTTTGTTCGGTGCGGCGGCGGGCGCCGGTGCGGGCGTGGGCGCAACGGGCGCTTCCTCGGCCGCGGCTTTGCTTGTGGCCGGAAAGCTTACGCGCGACAACAGGCCGCGAAAATCCCGGCGCGGCAACAGGCCGCGAAAATTAACGTCGTCGCGAAGAAAGACGAACCCGCGGGCGCTGCCGCGTTGCAGGCCCTGCCAAAGCACGAAGGCGCCGAAAGCCAGTCCCTGGCCAAGGCGGCGGAGCGCCTCCAGCGCCGCGCGCCATTCGCGGCGATCCAGGGCCAGGGCCGGCAAGCTTAGACCAGCGGCCAGCGCGCCGGCGGCCAGCCCAAGGATGCCGGCGCCGATGGGCCATTCGAGCAAAACGATTTCCCGAAGCAGCAAGGCGCCGGTAAAGCCGCCCAGCCCGCTTTTCAAATGCCAGCCTTCCGGCTGGCCCAGGGTGGCGAGGGCAAGGCTGGCTGCCAGCAAGGCAAAGGGCAGCAGGGCCAGGCGCATCCAGAAACGGTGGATGCCGCGTTTCGAGAGGATGCGCCAGCTCCAGGCCAGCAAAACCGGCGTCAACAGCAACGCCGCCAGGCCGATGGTCTGCAGCAACAGATCGGCGGCGATGGCACCCGGAAGGGCGATCCAATTTTGCACCGGCCCGCTGGCGGCGCTGTTGAGGGAGGGGTCCGCCGGGTCGTAGCTGATCAATGCGGCGGCCAGGGCCAGCCCCAAAAGGGCCGCGGTCAGGCCGCCCGCCTCGACCATCCGGCGGCGCAAAAAGGCGCGCATGCCGGCGGGCAAAAAGGTTGTCTTTGCCGAATTTGCCGATCTCATGGCCGCGTCTCCGGCAAGGTAGAGGGGGGTAAACTGTCCAAAACGCGAACATCTTAATCCGCGGGCCTTGGCGGAAACAAGCCTTCTCCCCCCATTCGCCACAGGATCTTGCGGGTTGCGGGCCCGCCGCCCCCTAGATTTTCTTCCCTCAAAAGGGGGGTTTTCTTAAGAAAAAACGCCCGGAAGGGGGAGCCTTCCGGGCGTTTTGGTCGCAAAGAACGAAACCTTTGCCTAGAGCACGCTTTCTCCATGGAGCCGGATATCGAGGCCTTCGCGTTCGTCTTCTTCTTTGACGCGAAGCCCGATGACCAGATCGATCACCTTTAACAAGATGAAGGAGACCACCGCGCAATAGACGATGGTGGCGCCAATGCCGTAGGCCTGGACCCAGACTTGGCCGAGATTGCCTTCGAGAACACCGGCGGTGCCGCCGATGACCTCAACGGCGAAGACCCCGGTTAGCAATGCGCCGACGATGCCGCCAATGCCGTGGACGGCAAAGACGTCGAGGGAGTCATCGTAACCGAGAACCCGTTTCAGCCAGGTTGCGGCCCAGAAGCAAACGATACCGGCTACGGCGCCGATGGCGAGTGCGCCCATCGGATCCACAAAACCGGATGCCGGCGTAATGGCCACGAGACCGGCCACCGCGCCGCTGGCAATGCCCAGCACGCTCGGCTTTCCGTGTGTGACCCATTCCGCAATCATCCAGGCAAGGGCTGCTGCCGCCGTGGCGATTTGCGTCACCGCCATGGCCATGCCGGCCAGGCCGTCCGCGGCCACCGCCGAGCCGGCGTTAAAGCCGAACCAGCCAACCCACAGGAAGGATGCCCCCATTACCGTCAGCACCAAATTGTGCGGCATGATCACTTCCTTGCGATAACCGGTGCGGGGGCCAAGAACCAGACAGGCCACCAACGCCGCTACGCCGGAATTGATATGCACAACCGTTCCGCCGGCAAAATCCAACACGCCGACGTCGCCCAGGAAGCCACCGCCCCACACCCAATGGGTGACCGGCGAATAGACCAGGATGGACCACAGCCCAAGGAAGACAAGGAGGGCCGAGAATTTCATCCGTTCGGCGATCGCACCGGTAATCAGCGCCGGTGTGATGATGGCGAAGGTCATTTGGAAAATAATAAAGACGGATTCGGGAATTGTGCCGTTGACCTGCTCCAGGGTTAAATTCTTCAGAAACAGGTTGCTGAGATCGCCGACATAAGCGCCGCCTTCACCGAAGGCAAGGCTATAACCGGCGACCATCCAGATGATGCTCATCAGGCAGCAGACGGCAAAGCTTTGCATGACGGTGGAAAGGACGTTCGGTTTTCGAACCATCCCGCCATAAAAAAGAGCAACCCCCGGGATCGTCATTAACAAAACCAATGCGGTGGCGGTAAGCATCCAGGCGGTATCCCCACTGTTCAGAACAGGGGCAGCTTCCGCCGCGGCTTCCATTGCCTCTTCCGCAAGCGCCGTGCCGCTAGAAACGACAAGCGCCATAAGTGCGAATAGCAGTCTCCTCATGGGGATTCTCCTATAGTGCTTCGGAGTTTGTTTCGCCCGTACGAATGCGAACGACTTGACCAAGGTCAAAGACGAAAATTTTTCCGTCGCCGATCTTGTCCGTTCGGGCAGTTTTCATGATCGTTTCGATCGCCCTATCTGCGAGATCGTCCGACAGCGCAACTTCGATTTTCACTTTCGGTAGAAAGCTCACCTCGTATTCCGCTCCCCGATAAATCTCCGTATGCCCTTTTTGGCGTCCGAATCCCTTGGTCTCGGTGACCGTTATGCCTTGAACACCGAGTTCCGTTAGGGCCTCTCGCACCTCGTCGAGCTTGAAGGGCTTAATGATGGCCATGACGAATTTCATTTTTCGGTTCCTCGTGCTTGCGCGGGCCAATGGGCTTTCTCTTTCAAGATGCGTGCCGGAATGGCGCCGACGGCGAACCGCCTGAATTGGTTGATGATTTTTGAAGATGCCGAGGGAAAAGGCGCCAAACCCCCTAAAATTCGCCCATTTTTTGGTCATTCCGGGGGGGTTGCCCAAAAAATAGGCGGGTTTTGGGGTTTTGGGCCGCCGGGTTCCGGCTGGACAGGATCGCGGACAACCGCGATGTTGGGCGGGGTTTCGGGCAGCGCCCCTTCGTGGAGATGGATCCGATGGCGGAACGAAAAGAAGTCGTAATCGTTGGCGGCGGGCCGGTGGGGCTTACCCTTGGGATTGCCCTTGGAAAGGCCGGCATTTCGACCGCCGTGATCGAGCGGGACGCGCCATTGAAATTGCGGGATGCGGCGTTTGACGGGCGCACGTCCGCCATCGCCGGCGTGTCGCGGCGCGTGCTGGATGGCCTGGGCCTATGGCAGGCCATGGCCCCGGCGGCGGAAGCCATTCGCGACATCCGGGTTGCGGACGGCGCGTCGCCGCTTTTTCTGCATTACGACCACCGCGAGATCGGCGACGAGCCCTTCGGCCACATCGTCGAAAATCTCGTGCTGCGGCAGGTCTTGCTGGACAGCGCGGAAAAGGTCTCGGCGCTGACCGTAAAGACCGCGTCCCAGGTCACCCATCTGGAACAGACGGACCACGGCGTCTGCGCCCATCTCGCCACTGGCGAACGCATCGCCGCGTCCCTTGCCATCGCCGCCGACGGACGGCGCTCGCCCCTTCGCGAAGCGGCGGGCATTCGCTGCCTGCATTGGGAATATGCGCAAACGGCCATTGTTTGCGTCGTTCGCCATGCACGTCCCCATCATGGCGTGGCCGTCGAACATTTTTTGCCCGCCGGGCCTTTTGCGATTTTGCCGATGACGGAACAGCGTTCGTCGATTGTCTGGTCGGAACGCGCCGCCCTCGCCCCGGGGTTGATGGCGCTCGACCCCGCGGCGTTTCTGCACGCGCTTGGCACGCGCTTCGGCGATTATCTGGGCGCGCTTGAAGTTATCAGCCCGCGTTGGTCCTATCCCTTGTCGTTGACCCTTGCCGAACGTTACCTGGACGACCGGCTTGTTTTGATCGGCGACGCGGCGCACGGCATTCATCCGATCGCAGGCCAGGGGGTTAATCTTGGTTTCCGGGACGTCGCCGCCTTGGCGGAATGTCTGGTGGACGCCCACCGTCTGGGTCTGGATTTAGGCACCGGCGTGCATCTCGAACGCTATCAGCGCCTTCGCCGTTTCGACAATTTCCTGATGGCGGGAATGACGGACGGGCTGAACCGTCTTTTCTCGAACGATGCAAAACCCGTTCGCATCGCGCGGGATGTGGGCCTTGCGGCCGTCAACCGGCTGGGGCCGATGAAGCGCCGCCTCATGCGCCACGCCATGGGCATGCCCAGAGGCGGTTGGGAAAAGGGGCCGCGCCTTATCCGCGGCGAACCTCTTTAGGCCGGGTTCGGACGGCGGGCGTTAGGACGAAATTTCGTCGGCTTCCAGGCGGCGCGCTTCGTCCACCAGCATGATCGGAATGCCGTCGCGGATCGGGTAGGCAAGCTTCGCCCGATCGCTGATCAGTTCCTGGCGTTCCGCATCCAGACGCAGCGGCCCTTTCGTGAGCGGGCAGACGAGGATCTCCAAAAGCTTTGGATCAACGCCGGCCTTTTCCGATGCTCTTTCCGATGCCACGGGTTCCCCCTTTTCAAAAGCGCCCATTTCTTAATTGGGGCGCGCGTTCTCGGCCATGTCCGGCGCGAGCAAGGTCATTTCCAAAAGCGCCGTCAGCACCCGGCTTCGTTCCGCCAGGCTCGGGCATTCCAGCAGCGCCTGTTTCTCGTTCGGCGCGAACGGGCAGGTCATGGCCAGCGAGACGACAAGCTGCTCGTCGGCAAGGGCGGTCACGGCCTTCCATTCCACGTCGATGGCGTTCTGCTGAATAAAAAGCTGCAGCACGTCGAGCAGCCGCTTGCGATCGATTTGATTGCCGCTTTCCGGCTCCTGGTCGTCGGCAAAGCCGGAATAATCGACGATGGCGCGGCGGTAGCCGTTTTCCTCGGGCAATTCGCGCACGACGTCAAACCGGCAGATACCCGTCAGCATAATCAGGAAGCGGTCATCCTCGGTTTCGTTGAAAGCCGTGATGCGGCCCATGCATCCGGTGCGATAGAGGTTCGGCTTGTCGTCGTTCTTGGGGTTCAAAGGCTGGATCATGCCGATGACGCGCTCGTTCGCCATGGCGTCGCTGACCATGTTCAGATAGTGCGGCTCGAAGATGTTCAGGGGCAACACACCGCGCGGCAAAAGCAAGGCACCGGAAAGCGGAAAGAGCGGGATTGCCTCTGGAAGATCGTCGTCGAACATTTTACGAAAACAACATCGAGGAAAGTTGCCGGCGCCCGGTAACGGTCAACGGGTCTTCGGGACCAAGCGCCTCAAAAAATTTCAAAAGCTGCTTGCGCGCCGCTTCATCGTTCCACTTACGATCCTGGCGGATAATTTCAAGCAGGGATTCGATCGCGGCTTCCCGGTTGCCGCCGCCAAACTGCGCCAGGGCCAAATCGTAGCGCGCCGCGTGGTCTTTTGGGTTTGCCGCCAGCTTTTCCATAAGCGGCGCCATGTCCGGCGCCTCGGTGTCGGCAAGTTCGAGCCGCGCCCGCATGGTGGCGATGGCCGGATGGGTGGCAAGCTTTTCGGGCACGTCGGCCAGATAGGCTTCGGCCGTCGCGCGATCGTCGGCGGCGAGAAAGCTTTCGATGATGCCGGCGATGGCCTCGGCGTTTTCCGGGTCTTCGCCGAGGACGTCGGAATAATTGGCCTGGGCGGTGCCGATGTCGCCGGCGTCGAGGGCGGTGCGCGCCGCGGCCAGCTTTTCGGCGGCCTGGTTGGCGATCGGCGCACCAAGGATGCGGCTAAAGAATTGGCGCAAGCCATCTTCCGGGAGCGGTCCCATGAAGCCGTTCACCGGCGCGCCGTTCTGAAACACCAGCATGGCCGGCACGGTTTGCAGCTGCAATTGCTGGACGACTTCGGGATAGGCCTGGACGTTGATTTTGACGAGCCGGATTTGCCCGCCGGCCTCCCGCGTCAGCCGCTCGACCAGGGGGGTGAATTGCTCGCAGGCCGGGTTCGGCGTCCAGAAATAGACGAAAACCGGGCCCTGTTTCGAAGGCTCGACGACGTCCTGAACGAACGTTTCGGGGCGGGTCTCGACGATCGGTGCGCGCTCGGCGCTCTCGCCAAGAAGAGGGGGATTGGCAGTCGGCTCCATCGGGATGGCTTTTCCTTCACGTTTAAAATGGGAGAGGCGGAATTTAACAGATGATGGGGGTTCGGCTGCCTTCGTGCAAGCCCGCCAAGGGGCCTTCGGGGCCCGGCGCGCCGGCTGCCCAGGCGCCGCCGCCCATCCGCCCGGCCCGGTTTCTTCGCAAACGGGCTTGAATTGGGCGGCGCTTTCCCTACACTCCCCCCCTCTGGCGATCTGCCGGATCCTGCGGGCGTAGCTCAGGGGTAGAGCGCAACCTTGCCAAGGTTGAAGTCGTGAGTTCGAATCTCATCGCCCGCTCCAATTTTTCTCCTCGAGAATTTTATAAGTAGCTGAAATAATTAGGGATTTCCCTTTCCGGGCGGTCTTGAAAAATTTCGTCGCTTGAGTTTGTTGTACAAAAAATGGTACTTTTGCGGTACAAAATGGATCGCAATACGCCATGCGCAAGGAAGACCGTCACCTCGAAAAACGCAACGGCCGCTGGTATTATCAGCGGCGCGTACCCAAGCGATTCACGCCGTATGATGATCGCGCCGTCATCAAGACAGCTCTGAAAACCGACTCGGTCGAGGTCGCCCGGTTCCGTCGCGACGCGCTAGAAGCAGCCGACGACGATTACTGGAACTCCATGCTTTATCTCGAAGACGGGGAGGTCGTCGAAGAAGCAGCGACGCGCCTGCGTGAAACGCTCGAACGCCGCTACCGCGCCGCAAGCTCCCGCGCGCTTGCTCGTGGCTTCGTCTACGCCCCAATCGAGCAGATCGTGGATACCGCAGATCTCGGTGAAATTCTCGACCGGATCAACGTCATCAAACCCATCGATAAAGGCGGTCCGAGCCGGGCCGAAGAGGTCGAGGCCGAAGCTTTACTCGGTGCAGCCGAAGAGCCGCCTGTGACAATACGTCAGGCGATGGAGGTCTATCAAAACAAGATCGCGCTACCGAAACTCATCAAGAAATCACCCGAGCAAAAGCGTCTCTGGAAGAACACCTTGGACCGTTCGCTGCGATATTTCATCGAAGAAATCGGCAACATTGCGATAACGGAAATCACACGCGAACATGGTCAGAAATACTTCGAATTTTGGAATAGAAAAGTCCAGCCGAAGGACCTAAAAGCTAGACCAATGAGTCCCAAAACGGCGGCGCGTCACTTCGGCGATATGCGAAACCTTTACTCCGAATATTTTAAATATCTCGGCGATGAGACCCGGCAAAATCCATTTCGCAACCTCAATTTCAAGACCCGCCGGGGTAAGAAAACACGCGCTCACCCACCTTTTACGGATGAATGGGTTCGCGAGAAAATTTTGAAACCCGATGCCTTAAAAGGTCTGACGGAAGAGATCATTCTTGCGACTTTGATGATCGTCGAAACCGGATGCCGGCCCAGCGAAATCATCAATTTGCGGTCAGAAGACATCGTTCTCGATCATGACGTGCCGCACCTTGTCATCGCGGATCGTGATGACCGGGAGGTAAAAACGGAAACCTCGGTGCGCGTAATCCCGCTTGTTGGCGTATCACTTGAAGCGGCTAAAAAGGCGCCGGGCGGCTTTCCCAAATACCATGACAAGTCCAACGCCTTCTCGGCCGCCACCAATGCTGCATTTCGCAGGCGAAAGCTTTTTCCGACAAAAAAGCACGTCATTTATTCGTTTCGCCATTCGTTCGAGGACCGCATGAAGGAAGCGCATATCGACTTCGAATTGCGCACTTTGTTGATGGGGCATAGCAATGAAAGACCCGATTACGGCACAGGCGGTTCGCTCGAATATCGGCGGAATGAGTTGTTGAAAATCGCCCATCCGTTTCCCGATGAGTTGTTTTCAGTGCTGCCCTCTCAAGTTTGAAGACGGAGGCTGATGTGCAAAGCCCTAATCAGAACCTTTGACCTTACAAATTACGGCAGGCACTTCCAAACGCACTGAGAAACAGGTTTCACGCGCAATCAATGTTAGGGAACTGCTAATCATCCACGGAAGTTTATGCCGGGACGGGCAACGAAATTCCGAATTTTTCGATCGCAACCATTCAATTGAATGGTCATACAAAAACGCCTGTCCCAGGCTGCGCGGACAAATTCAGGTGGGCGTCCGTGGCGCAGCGATGATGATGGCGGCTCCGATGAGGCAGATGGCAGCGCCGATTAGGTCCCAGCGGTCCGGTTTGACACCCTCGATCAACCGCAACCAGACGAGCGAACTCGCTATATAAACCCCTCCGTAAGCGGCATATGCGCGTCCGGCGGCGGAACTGTCGACCAGCGTGAGCAGGTACGCGAACAAGGCCAGTGACGCCATTCCCGGAAGAACCCACCAAACCGTCTTGTCGAGGCGCAGCCACGCCCAGAATGCGAAGCACCCGGCAATTTCGGCGATGGCGGCGCCGATATAGGCGGCGATAGTTGGCATATTGAACGTCCTCATCCTCAGCTAGTGACGCCCGAATCGACATTCGATTCAAGGATTTCATTTGCACGGAGGTGAAATTTGAGTCGCCGCGATCTAAAGGAAGCGGAATGGTGGGTGTTGAGGAAGCCCTTGCCAGTGGAACGAAATCCCAGTGAGCGCAGGCGGGGTAGGTTCTTCAGTAAGGTTCATTGCCTCGCAGTTGACTTCGTCTGACCCATCGCCTTCCACATCAGGCCCGACATCAACGCCTATGAAACCTTGATCGATCTGCCCCAATGGATGCCGACAAAGCTTATGATAGCGGTTGCATCCGCAGTGATCTCGAACTGCGCGGCGTCAAGCCCGTCCTTCCCCCGCGCTCGAAACGGAAGAACGCAACTCCCTATGACATCGAACACTACCACCAACGCAATTGCATTGAGTGCGCATTCCGCCACCTAAAGACCAATTGCTCCATTGCCGCGCGTTACGGTCAACTCCCAGATATCTTCCTCTCCAAACTGCACACCGCCTCTGCTCGATACTAGCTTAAATTTGTTCACGCAGCCTAGGCATGAATATGCTCCGCCTCCAGTATGGAATGATGCCCCTCCGGCTTCGGCGAGAACCAGCGGTGAAGTGCGGGCAGCACTAGTAGCGTCAGCACGGTCGACGAGACGAGCCCGCCCATGACCACGGTCGCCAGCGGACGCTGAACTTCCGCCCCGACGCCGGTTGCGAAGAGCAATGGCGCAAGTCCTAACGCTGTTGTCAGGGCAGTCATCAGTACAGGACGTGCCCGCAATCCAGCCGACTCGACGGCAAGCTCATCGGGGTCGCGACCCTCGCGGGCGAAATCATCCATGAAACTGACCAGGACCATGCCATTTCCCAAGGCGATGCCGAACAGGGCGATGAAGCCCACCGTGGCTGGCACGGAGACCGGTAATCCGGTTAACCAAAGCGCTAACGCACCGCCGGTCAGCGCCAGTGGAATGTTCAACAGGATCAAAATTGCCGATTTGAGCCGCCCAAAAGCCAGCAAAAGAATTAACAGCACTATGCCCAATGTGATTGGGATGACCACAGCAAAGCGGGCATTGGCCTGTTGTTGCAGTTCAAACTGGCCGCCCCATTCGACACGGTAGCCAGGCGGTAAGTCGAGATTTGCGTTCGTTGCGGCCTGGGCGTCAGCGACAAAAGAGCCAATATCCCGCTCGCGGACGTTGAGCTGCACGGTAATGAAACGTTCGCCATTTTCGCGCGTGATTTGGCGCGGGCCGATCACGTCACGTATCGCAGCGACACTGGAGAGCGGCACTTGCGCGCCGCTATCGCTTTTCAGAATAAGGCGGCCAATTGCGCCCGCGTCATCGCGTCGATCTTCCGCAAACCGAACCACGACCGGAAATTGGCGAACGCCCTCAAACAAAGCTCCAGCTTCTGCGCCACCGACCGCCGCGCTCAGCGTATCGAGCGCATCTTCGACAGTCAGGCCATACCGTCCGAGAGCTGTGCGGTTGACGGAAACCACAAGTTGCGGCGCGCCGGTGATTTGGTCAGCCTGAACATCGCTTGCACCAGGCACGTCTTGAAGGATGGACTGCAAGTCCTGCGAACCCTCCAGCAGCACATCTGTGTTCGGACCAAATATCTTCACCGCTAGCTGAGCCTTGGTTCCAGTCAGCAATTCATCGACGGACATGGCGATGGGTTGGCCGATATTCACCCGGATGCCGGGGAAGCTTTCCAAGTTTTCGGAGATGGCCGTGCGCAATTCATCCGGCGAAAGACCGCGGCGCCATTTCGATCGAGGTTTAAGCGCGACAAATGCCTCGATGCTGTTGACCGGGTCGGCGTGCGCGCCTACCTCACCGCGCCCGATTCTGCTGACGATCGATTCAATTTCAGGAAAAGCCTTCAGGAGACGTTGCTCCAGACGCGTCGAAGTTTCCCGTCCTTCTGAAAGAGAGATTGACGGGGCCATCGAGACGCGAAGCAAGATGTCGCCTTCCTCAAGCGCTGGTGTAAATTCCGACCCGAGACGTGAACCCGCTAATCCGCCAATGAGCAAAAGGCCGCCCGCGAGCGCCACTGCGGCGCCACGTTTGCGGACGAAAATGCGAGCCAGCGGCTTTACGAAACGCACGATCACATCGTCGCCGGAAGCGCTGCGTTTGGGCGGTCTGATCAGACCATAGGCCATCGCCGGTGCGACCAGCGCGGCGTAGATGAGCGAACCCGTCATGGCAAGCGCCGCTGAGGCTGCGAGCGGCCGGAAGGTTTTGCCTTCCACCCCTTGAAGCGAAAAGAGCGGCAGGAACACGATGATCACGACCGTGACGGCCGCAATCAGCGGCGCAATCACTTCGGCGGCCGAGCGCGCAACAACGTCACGGTCGGCTTCGCCATTTCGCCGTTCTCGGAACCCCCTGTCGACGTTTTCGGCAATGACAATAGCTCCGTCCACCATCATCCCGATCGCGATCGCGACGCCGCCAAGCGACATGAGGTTAGCGCTGATGCCGAGTACGCTCATGGCGATAAAGGCGAAGCCCACCGAAAATGGAATTGACATAACGACGACTAAGCTTGGCCGCCAGCCTCCGAGGAAGATGAAGACGACGATTGCGACCAAAAGCGCGCCTTGCCAGAGAGCCGTTGTAACGGTCGACGCTGCACGCTCAACCAGCGTGCCCTGATCATAGTATGGCACAGCGCGAACACCGTCAGGCAACGAAGCATTGATTTCATCAAAGCGTTCATGAGCACGCTGAATGACGTCAGACGTATTTGTGCCGTAGAGCTTGAGAACAAGGCCTGCGACGGTTTCACCTTCGCCATTTGCGGTCGCAAGACCTTGACGTGCACCTCCGCCTATCCCCACAGCACCGAGATCACTGACGCGAACAGTGCGTCCATCGACAGTCTTCACCGGTGTTTCTGCAAGATCGGATATGGAGCGTGCCAGACCGACGCCGCGCACGGTGTATTGCTCAGCGCCGACTTCAATGAACTGAGCGCCTGTCGTGCGGTTGGCGCTTTCCAACGCACCGATAACATCTGCAACTTGAAGGTCATAAGAGATGAGCAGGTCGGGATCGAGGCGAACTTGATACTGCTTCTCGAATCCCCCAAGGGCGAGCACTTCGGTCACGCCTTCGACCGACTGGAGCGGATATTTTATCATCCAATCGGCGATCTCGCGTAGCTCCGTGAGATCATACTGGCCGGTCTCATCGACTAGACGAAAATACATGATGATGCCGAGACCGCTTGAAATTGGCCCCATTTTCGGCGTGCCGAACCCTTCCGGAATTCCGTCGCTCGCCTCGGGCAATCGCTCGCCGACCACTTGACGGGCGAAATACACATCCGTGCCATCCTCAAAATAGATGTTCACGATGGACAAGCCGAAATTAGAGATGGAGCGGATCTCTTCCACATTCGGAAGGCCCGACATGGCGGTCTCCACCGGGAAGGTCACATAGCGTTCGACCTCTTCAGGCGAGAGACCTTCAGTCTCCGTGAAAACCTGGACCAAGGAAGGGGATGGGTCAGGAAAGGCGTCCACCGGCAGAGCGCGGAACGCGAACAGGCCGCCAAGGGTTAAGGCTAAAGCCGCAATCGCAGCCAGCAATCGTCCGCCAGCGAGGCGGTGCATAAGGTTTTGCATGGGTCTCGCTTCCTAGTGATCGTGATCGTCGCCGAAAGCGTCTTTTTCAAGCTGTGCTTTCAAGGTGAATGCCCCTTCGGAGACGAACGCCTCGCCCGCCTGAAGCCCGGAGACGATCTCAGTGTATCCATCCGCGCTGGCGCCTGCGCGCACTTCGCGCGCTTCGAAGCCATCTTCTGTTGGTACAAACACGGAGGACCGGTTCTCGACACTGACGATCGTATCGGATGGCACTCTCACCACAGATTGCGCATCCCCCGTATTGATCCGAGCGGTGACGAACTGACCAGGCTTCAATCTGTGTTCTGAATTATCAATGACAACACGCGCGGTAGCTGTCCGGGAAGCCTCATCGATCACCGGCAGAACGGTTGAGATTGTTCCCTGTGCAACAGTGCGCCCGCCATCCTGGCGCAAGGACACTGGAAGACCATCTTCAACCTTACCCAGATCCTCTTTGTAGACAGCTATATCGGCCCAGACGACACTATCATCGATGATGACAAACATCGCCTCCCCGCCGGAGGAAACGGTCTCACCGAGCGATATACTGCGGCGAATGACCCTTCCGGCAATAGGCGTCGTGACATAGGACTGCGACAACGCGCCATCTTCGGCCTCATCTAGGTGGTCGAGCACATCGTGACTGACGCCAACAGCATGCAGCCTGTTCTCCGCCGCCTCCCTCGCCGCTTTTGCGGCTGAATGGCCCGCCCGCGCCGACTGCACGTCTGCTTGCGAAGTAATTTTCTGTTTCCAGAGCTGTTCTTCGCGCCGAAGTTCTGCCAACGCCAAACGCTCTGTGCTAAGTGCATTGAGATAATCCGCATTCAGCCCAGCTAACTCGCGGCTACTAAGAAGCGCCAGCGTCGCGCCAGCCTCCACTGTGTCGCCTTCGCCTACATGGAGACGTGCAACCACGCCTTCCACGTTTGGGGAAATTCGCGCGACACGGTCGGCGTCAAAGCGTATTTCGGCCGGAAGTTCGAGCGCACCTGAGATAGGGCCAGTCTGGACCACTGCCACGCGGATGCCAGCAGCCTCAGCTTCTTCCGCGCTTAGCTCGACATGCTCACCGCCTTCTTCATGACCGTGATCATCGTCCTCATGGCCAGAATTTTCATCCTTATGCCCATCATGACTGTCATGATCGTCAAGGGCTTCCTTTGCTTCTAAAGTAGATGGCGGGACAGGTTTGGGATTGGATGTGTTATCCCCGCAAGAAGCCGACCCAATCAGCATTGGGAGCGCAAGCGCGATCCGAACAAGCGTCATCTTCATTGGATGTCCCCCTCAAATGGCGCAGCGCCGATTAGAGCACGCAACCGGAGAATTTCGGTTTGGAGTACAAGTCGAGCGTCTATCACAGTCGCACGGGTTTCGATCAGGCTACGGCGCGCATCGAGAGTGGCGGTTAGCCCGAACTTTCCAACTCGGTATCCCTCTGCGGCCGCGCCATATGCGTCTTCTGCAAGCGGCAGCGCTTCCTGCTCAAGCCATTGCAAGCGGGAAGTTCCCGCCTTGATGCGGGCCGTTAGTCTCGCTTGTTTTGTTCTTAGGCGCGTCTGGACGGCCTGCGCGTTGACCGCAGCACCCTCTGTTCGAAAACGCGCTGCACGAGTGGCGCCCTGATTGCGATCGAACAAGGGGAGAGGAACGCTGATACCTGCGAGAAAGGCGCTGTCTCCAGTGTCCTCAAAACGGCGAAATCCCGCTGACACGGTAACATCAGGAAAAGCCCCCGCCCTTGCAAGGTCGGTTGCCGCATCACGCGCATCAGCACTGGCCTTTGCTGCTTGCAGACTCGGGTGCGAGTCCTGTGTCATTTCAGTCTGTGCTGCAATGGAAGCCAACTCCGCATTCGCGCCATCGGGCAAAATAAAGTCTACGTTCGGGCTGCCCCAGACTGACGCCAATGCTAGCGCACGCGCCTCGACTTCTCCGGCTGCGAACGCGGCGGCCGCTTGTAAGGCGGCAGCTTCAGCTTTTGCCCGCGCTAGTTCTGGCGGTGCTGCCGCGCCAGCCTCAACACGCCTCTGAACGATGCTGGCGAACTCATCAGCAAGATCAGCGGAATCCTTCGCGACCTTGGCCAAAGCGATTGTTGCTTGGAGGTCGAGAAAAAGTTCGCCAGCGAGGGTCTGCGCTTCGAGCCGCTGTACTTGGCACTGGGCGCTCGAAAGAGCGGCTTCCGATCTTGCGGCTCGTTCCGAAAGGCGGCGTTTTCCGCCAAGTCGGAATGTCTGTTCGAGGGCGAAGGTGGTTTCGCGCGCATCAAAACCTTCAAGCGCACCTGTTCCCCCGAAGTTTTCAGTTTCTAATGATATGGAGGGGTTGAGCCAGAGCCCGGCTTGATCGGCGTCCGCCGCCGCCGCTTTCGCTTCAAGCGCTGCTATCAGCACTTCGGGCGCTGCGGCGCCCGTCCTGGCAAGCGCCAACTCAAGGGTCAGGGGGGACGCTTGATCAAATTCTGTAACTTGAATCGACCGCACGTCGCAGTAATGCGCGTAGGCCGCGCCAGCCATGAACGGCCAGGCAAGCACGACCACGAGGCCGCGTAATAGCAGTTGCATTTGGGTGTTAATCCTCTGTCAGACTCATCGACAACGCGGCGCAGACCGCGCTTTGCAGGCATGTGTCGTGGGTCTAAGCGCGAGGAGGTCGAAAGAGACCGCCAGTGGCGACGCTGGCATGGAACGGCTGCGCAGGAATCAAGTGCTGCGACTGCAATTGCTTGATATTGAAAGGTAGAGCGCCGTTTCCAATCATATGAAAATGGCAACCGCCACAATGGTGGGCATGATGTTCATGGCCTTCATGCGAGCGATCATCATTGGGTTCATCGCCTGGTGTCTGGAAACTCGCGCAAACGTCAATTTGATCATCACAATGATGTATTATCTCCGCCGAAGCCATCATTGGCGCAGACACGAATACGATCGTCGTGAGGACGACGATGAGCATGCGCAAGCGCTGTATGATTACGGGCGAATACATGAGTTCTATTTATCAGCTTCCGTTTAGAAATTCTTTAACATAGCGGCGATTGTCCTGTTTAACACCTATAGTGACTGTAGGTTCAAGGCCTTTTTGAGGGGAGGTTGGCGAGAATGTCTGCACCGCCATGCTGATTATGCAGGCACCGATCATGATCTCGCAATGCAGCCAATACTGAACAGTCGCCTATCTCGCCTCCCTCGCAAGCTTCAATCATACGCACTAACTCAACTTCCAACGCTTTCAGCTTAGACATTCTTCGGCGGACTTCGCCAAGCTGTCGGCGCGCCATTTCGTTTACCACTGCGCAATCACGGTCGACATTAACTTGAAGCGATATCAGTTCTCGAATCGTCTCCACCGGAAATCCAAGATCCCTTGCATGCCGAATAAAGCCGAGGCGTTCCACAGCCTTCGAATCGTAATGCCGTTGTCCGCTTTCGCTTCGCTCCGGTTCGCTCAGCAAACCAATAGACTCATAATAGCGGATTGTTGTGACTTTTACGCCGGTTGCCTTTGAAAGTTTGCCGATCGTCATCAATTTCATGGTCGCCTCTTGCCTCTACAGTCACTGTAGACTGTAGAAACTTGATCTTTGAGGATCAAGTTGAATGAGAAGGGTGGGATTGTGACTACGCTCACATTTCAGACCGTCGGTGTAATTGCGGGAGCAATATTTTTAGCCGTCTTGATCTGGTCCACGCTGTTTCCGTCACATCGAATCTGGCCTCCCCGAAGGTACTCCCGTTATGGGGCTATTTTCACGTGGCTTGGTACTCTGGCCATTTTTGGTGCCGCTCTATGGCTCGGTATAGCCGACTGGGCGCGCGTCACACTTCCTGATTGGTCTCGCTATGGTGTCGGGCTTGTCGCTGTCATCGTTGGAAACCTAATTGTCTGGCCAGGGGCAATCCGTTTCGGCTTCGACCAGACATCGGGCGCCAAAGGCGATTTGATGACGGATGGCGTTTACCGCTTTTCACGTCATCCGCAATATGTTGGCGATATTCTCATATTGGTCGGCTGGGCGATGTTCAGCGCCTCGCTGAGTGCATTGCCGGTCATCGCAATAGGCGTCACCGTTCTCGTCGCGGCCCCATTCGTCGAAGAGCCTTGGCTCAGGCAAACCTATGGTGAACGCTATCGTGATTACGAACGCCGAACCCAATGCTTTTTCGGATTGCCGCAGGAGATTTCAATATGAACGATTGCTGCGAAAAAGTCTGCTTCGACGGCACATCCCCAGCCTATCGCCGGGCATTGATCGCAGTGACCTTCATCAATGCCTCGATGTTCCTTGTTGAAACTTCCGCGGGATACCTTGCGGGCTCGCAAGCGCTGAAGGCCGACGCGCTCGACTTCGGCGGGGACGCGGCCACTTACGCAATCAGCTTATTCGTTATTGGAAAAAGCGCATCAGTGCGGGCCAAGGCATCACTGTTCAAGGCAGGGTCGCTTGCATTAATCGCTCTCATTATACTCGGCTCGACACTTGCTCGTGTTCTTAGTGGTTCGACACCGGAAGCTATTACGATGGGCGGCGTTGGTTCACTCGCTCTTGGTGCGAACATCGTCAGTGTTCTCATTCTTCTGCGTTGGCGCGACGGCGACAGCAATGTCCGATCTGTCTGGTTATGCTCACGCAATGACGCTATCGGAAATATGGGCGTAATCGCGGCCGCTGTACTAGTTGCTCTGACCCACTCGCGTTGGCCCGACCTTCTCGTCGCCTTTGTACTGGCGACGCTGTTTGCTCGCTCAGCCTGGGCGATAAGCCAACAGGCACTAAGTGAGTTGCGGAGACAGTGTTAGAAAGGCAACCAGTCTTTGGGCAGACAGAATCCCAAACGCGAAAAGCCTTATACAGAGAAGCAGACGATATAATTACAATTGCACCTGCATGCCGTAGAAATGGTGCAGTGCCTTGCCCCCGAACAAGCCGATAACCGCTACTACAGATCAAGGCGTTTATCTTTATCGGCAGTTCAGTATTGTGAATAGAAATTTTAAGTAAAAGATGGTATGGGTTCACCATGAGAGTTCGCCGCGTCAAGCTCGTCAAATTCCACACGTTTGCCCGCTACCGTTGGGCGGCGGGGCTTTTGGCTGTTCTGATGGCGTTCATCGTTAACCTCGGGCCTTACAATGCCCAGGCCATGGCCGGGATGGATAATCCTGCAGAAGCGACTTCCGCCATGACCGATGGACATGACATGAGCGCCATGGCCGACCCGTGTTGCGACGATTGCGAGGATAAGGACGGCGGCGGGACTCCGTGCCAAAACACAGCGGTTTGTATGGCGGCCTGCGGCAAGCTGCCGCTTGAAATTCGCACCGGCCTCGATCTCTTGACGCCCCTCAAGTCTAACAAGTTCGCATCAATGGCGAACGCCGCAGGCAGCAGTCTTTCTCTTCCCCCTCTCAGGCGGCCTCCCAAACAGATCTGACATTGAACTGCGTCACAGCCTCCGGGCCTGACACTCGCTTTGTCATGATCTTTTGAAGGGAGAGCCCTATGGTTCGCAACCCCATGGCGTTCGCGGTCGCCATTCTTGCCGCGATACTGGCGTTTGCCGGTCTTTGGACCGTCGCTAGCGCCCAATCCCAAAGCTATAAATTCGAACCCATCAAACAAGAAATCCTCGTCGGCGAAGGCATACGGATCGAGGTTCGCCTCATCGATCCGGGCGGCAAGCCTGTTTCTGTCGAACTGGTTAAGCTGACGGCAACCCGCCTCGATATGGGGCCGGACGGCATGGCCATGATGGATACGCCCCTCACGCCAGCCGAAACGGATGTACCCGGCGTTTTCGCTTTTGAGGCGGACATTGTCATGGCAGGCCGTTGGGCGTTGGCCATTGAAGCGCAAGTCGAAGGCCAGCTTGAAACGGTCAAAGGCGCGGTGATCTATACCGCTGTTGAGAAACAGGCGAGCGCGGCGCGGGAAGGCAAGGAGGGAGAGCGGAAGATACTGTACTACCGCAACCCGATGGGCCTGCCCGATATTTCAGAAACGCCGAAGAAAGACTCAATGGGGATGGATTACATCCCCGTCTATGAAGATGAGGTCGGCGGTCCCGCCGGAACGGTTCGTATCAGCCTTGAGAAAGTGCAGCGCGCGGGCGTGCGCACCGTAGCCGTGAAACGTCAGGCGCTTAGCCGTGATGTGCGCGGAGCCGGAATGGTGATGGCTGATGAAGCGCGCCTTGCCATGGTGACTGCAAAGTTCTCGGGGTTTGTTCAAAAACTCGATGTCCGCACGAGCGGAGAGACCGTCGAAAAAGGGCAAAAACTGCTTACGGCGTGGGTCGAAAACGGCGATCTGATCAAGCAGATTGTCGATCTTGCTGCGTTTGCCGACGATCCACGCATGGTTGAACAGGCAAAGGACAATCTGCGCCTGTTCGACGTGCCTGAAAGGGATATTGCGGCGATTGCCCAGGGCCGCGCATCAAAACGGACCATCACTTTCGAGGCGCCGCTAAGCGGCACGGTACTTGATAAACCGGCTGTAGACGGCATGCGCTTTCAGGCGGGCGACATGCTTTATCGTATTGCCGACCTGTCCGAAGTCTGGGTGATCGTGCAAATCCCGGAACAGGATTTAGCGGTCGTGCGTGAGGGACAGTCAGCCGCGCTGACGCTGCCGTCGATGCCCGGCGAAATGACGACAGGTACGGTGGATTTCATCTACCCCGAACTTGACATGGATACACGTTCTGGCCGTGTGCGCCTGCGCGTGCCCAACCCGGACGGGCGGTTGAAGCTGGGCCTGTTTGCACACGCGATCATCAGTGCACCGCTTGATGAAGAGCCAGTGCTTGCGGTTCCAGCCTCTGCTGTCATCCATGATGGCGTGCGCGCGCGCGTCTTTGTCGCGAGAGGAGAAGGGCTGTTTGAGCCGCGCGAAATAGAAACCGGGGCGCAAACGGGGGAATACATCCTCGTGAAGGATGGCATTTCTGAAGGCGAGGACGTGGTTGCAAACGGCACGTTCCTGATCGATGCCGAGAGCAATTTGCAGGCGGCGTTGCAAGCCTTCTCCGCCCGGGAAGATGAGTTATGATCGCCCGGCTTATCGACTGGTCGGCGCGTAACACGGTCTTTGTGCTGATCGGGACGGTGTTTGCGGTGCTTGCGGGAATATATGCACTTTCGCGGATTCCGCTGGACGCCATACCCGATCTTTCGGATACTCAAGTCATAATAGTCACCGATTATACGGGTCAGGCGCCGCAAGTGGTCGAGGACCAGGTGACGTTTCCGCTCGCAAGCGCGATGCTGAATGTGCCCCGTGCGAAAGTGGTGCGCGGTTTTTCATTCTTCAGCGTTTCGTTCGTCTATATCATTTTCGAGGATGGCGTTGATTTGTATTGGGCGCGCAGCCGCGTGCTCGAATATCTGAATGCGGCCTCAGATGATCTTCCCGATGGCGTTACGCCCGCGCTCGGGCCGGATGCGACGGGCGTGGGCTGGGTTTATCAATACGCTCTTACAGCGCCCGACCAAAATCTTGCCGAACTGCGTTCTATTCAGGACTGGCAGGCGAAATTCTCGCTTGCAAGGGCCGAGGGCGTTGCCGAGGTCGCAAGCGTTGGCGGGTTCGTGCGTCAGTATGCAGTAATCGTCGATCCCCTTTTGCTCAAGCATAATGGCCTGACGCTGATGGATGTGCGCGATGCCGTGCGTTCAAGCAATATGGATGTCGGCGGGCGTACCCTGGAGCTTGCCGAAACCGAATTCATGATCCGTGGCCGCGGCTATATTGAGGGCATTGATGATCTGGAGGCGATTGTTCTCAAAGAACAGGGCGGTGCGCCTGTCCGTCTGAACGATGTGGCGAGGATAGAACTTGCGCCCGCTGAGCGGCGCGGTATCGCCGAACTGAACGGCGAAGGCGAAGTCGCCTCCGGCATCGCCTTGCAGCGTCACGGGGCCAATGCGCTCGATGTGATTGAGAACGTCAAGGCGGAACTGGCGGCGCTTGCGCCCAGCTTGCCCGAGGGAACGGAAATCATCGAAGTCTACGACCGCTCCGATCTCATTCACCGGGCGATTGAAACACTCACGAAAACCCTCACGGAAGAAAGCATTGTCGTTGCTCTGGTGTGCTTTTTGTTTCTCTGGCATATGCGCAGCGCGCTTGTGGCGGTCCTGACGCTGCCAGTAGGCATCTTGATGGCGCTCACCATCACTTATGCACTAGGCATTCCTTCTAACATCATGAGTCTTGGCGGCATTGCGATTGCCATCGGCGCGATGGTCGATGCGGCGATTGTCATGATTGAAAACGCCCATAAACGGCTGGAACACGCCCCCGAAGGCGCAGACCGAAAAGAGGTGCTGATAGATGCGGCCAAGGAAGTGGGTCCGGCGCTGTTTTTCAGCCTGTTGATTATTACCGTGTCGTTCCTGCCGATTTTTACGCTGGAAGCGCAGGAAGGCAGGCTGTTCAAACCGCTGGCCGCAACCAAGACCTTCGCCATGGCCTCCGCCGCGTTGCTTTCGGTGACGTTGGCCCCGGCCCTGATGGTCCTGTTCATCCGGGGACGGATTACACCGGAGGGCAAGAACCCCATCAACCGCGCCTTGATGTGGGTTTATAGGCCCGTCATCCGGGCGGTGCTTAAATTCAGGGCGGCAACGATCCTGCTGGCGGTCATTATATTGGGAATATCGGTGGTCCCGACCACGCGCATCGGCTCGGAATTCATGCCCAATCTCAATGAGGGCACGCTGTTTTACATGCCGACCACGCCGCCGGGCCTTTCGGTCACCAAGGCGGGCGAGCTTTTACAGACCCAGAACAAGATCATCAAGTCCTTCCCGGAAGTCGAATCCGTCTGGGGAAAGGCGGGCCGCGCCGAAACGGCGACCGATCCCGCGCCGATGGAGATGTTCGAGACGATCATCAATCTGAAGCCTGAGAGCGAATGGCGAAAGGGCCTGAGCCTCGACGATCTTATCGCCGAGATGGATTCTGCGTTACAGTTTCCCGGCGTATCGAATGCGTGGACCATGCCGATCAAGGCGCGCATCGACATGCTCTCAACCGGCATTCGCACACCTGTCGGCGTCAAGATATTCGGCCCCGACCTTGCTGAACTCGAACGGCTTGCAACTGAAACAGAGGCCGTGCTGCGCGGCGTGCCGGGCACGTCATCGGCCTATGCCGAACGGGTCAATGGCGGCTACTTCCTCGACATTCGTCCCGACCGCACGCGCATCGCCCGCTACGGCCTGTCGATGGAAATGGTTCAGGAGACAATCTCCATGGCGCTTGGGGCCAAGACCCTGACCACAACCGTCGAAGGGCGCGAGCGGTATGACGTGGTGCTGCGCTATCCGCGTTCCATTCGCAGCAATCCCGACGCCATCGCCCGTGAAGTGTTGGTCTCTCTCCCGAACGGTGCTGCTGTACCACTGGGAGAGATTGCGACTATTGAACGCGCGCGCGGGCCGACCATGGTGCGCACCGAGGACGGGCGGCCTGTCGTCTATGTGTTTGTCGATATTCGCGGGCGCGATCTCGGCGGCTATGTGAATGAAGCAAGGCGGATTGTAGACGAGCGCATAACCCTGCCGCCGGGCTATTCGTTGTCATGGAGCGGGCAGTTTGAGTATATGGCGCGTGCGCAGGATCGTTTGATGATCGTCATCCCGGCGACGCTTCTGGTGATCTTCCTGCTGCTGTATTTGAACTTCCGGCGGCTCACTGAATCTCTGATCGTCATGCTTTCGCTGCCCTTCGCGCTGGTCGGCGGGCTGTGGCTGATGTTCGCGATGAACTTCAATATGAGCGTCGCCGCCGCTGTCGGCTTTATCGCGCTGGCGGGCGTTGCCGCCGAAACGGGCGTTGTGATGCTGCTCTATCTCGATCATGCGCTGGACGATGCAAAGGACCGGGTGCGGCGGGAATCACGCGCCTTCACCAGCTATGATCTCCACGATGCTATCATGGAAGGTGCAGTCGGGCGTGTGCGGCCCAAGATGATGACGGTCATTACGATCATGGCAGGGTTGCTGCCAATCCTGTGGGCGACGGGAACTGGATCTGAAGTCATGCAGCGCATCGCCGTGCCGATGATCGGCGGCATGGTGTCCTCGACGCTGCTGACGCTTATCGTTATTCCGGCGATCTATGCCGTCGTGCATAGCGCACGGCTGCCGAAACGTATGCATTCTGGAGAAAAAGGCGAATATAGCTAAGGATCAATCAATAGAATAACGGAGCCCAAATTGCGGCCTCTTATCGTCTGCGCTTTTGGCTCGCTTCGCCAAACAGTGTGTCGATCATAGGGCATTTGGGCACGTCTTTGCCGCTGCATGCTGCAAGTGTATGGCTCAGAGTTGTTTCCATGCGTTTGAGGTCGCGAATTTTCATGCGCACAGACGTAAGGTGCGTTTGCGTTCTGTTCTTGACTTCGGCACAAGAAACAACATTGCGGTCAACAAGGTCGAGCAGGTTCTGTAAATCTATAAGTGAAAATCCTAGCTCGCGTCCGCGCATGACGAAGCGCAGGCGCTTTTCGCTCTCAAGATCGTAGCGGCGATGGCCGCTTTCGGTGCGGAGCGGCGGCTTCAGAACACCGACCTTTTCGTAATATCGAATTGTCTCGGCATTGCAGCCGGTGCGGGCGGCCAGTTCGCCGCGTGAATATGTCATCACGCTCATGTGATGCGTCCCTCCTCCAATATCAAAAATATTGCTTGATCCTGTAGTTACTACAGGACCTAGCATGAAGTTATGGATCAGATTTCACAACAGGAATTAAAGCCCGGCTCTGAACCGGTGCACGCTGCTAGCGATAAAAGAGCGAAGAGCGGCGGATGGTTGGCTGCCGGGGCGCTGGGCGCCGCGGCGCTGGCATCCACATGCTGCATTCTCCCGCTGCTGCTGGTGACGCTCGGCGTCGGCGGCGCATGGATCGGAAACTTCACCGCGCTGGAGCCCTACAAGCCGTATTTTCTCATCCTGACCTTCGCTGCGCTGGCGGGCGGGTTCTGGCATGTATATTTCCGCCGCAAAAAACCGTGCGCTGAGGATTCCTACTGCGCGCGGCCCGCGAACGGGAAGATTACCAAGACAGTTTTGTGGTCGGCGAGCGTATTGGCGCTTCTCACCGCCACCATCGATTTGTGGGCGCCGTATCTTTACTAGGAGGAAAACATGAGACGAAGGACTGCAATGATGGCCGCTCTCGCGCTTCTGGGCGCGGGCGGTCTTGGCATGGCGGGCATTGCGGCTGTAGCCAATCCTGTCGAAACTGTGGATCAGGCGAATGCGCAAGAACAAAGCGCAACATTCGTGATTGAGAATATGACCTGCGCGACCTGCCCGATCACCGTCAAAAAGGCGATTATGAGGGTGGAGGGCGTAAAATCCGTTGAAGTGGATTTTGACGCCAAAACCGCGACAGTTCTGTTTGATCCGGCGCAGGCAACGCCTTCTGAAATTGCGCAAGCCTCGACCAATGCCGGGTATCCGGCGCAAGCGATTTAGGAGGCGGAGCTTCGATGGCCGATTGTTGTGCGCCGAATGGCGCGGGGAATAGTTTTGATCTGGCTGTGATCGGCGCGGGATCGGCTGGATTCTCGGCGGCGATTACGGCGGCGGAAGCTGGCGCGCGAGTTGCGCTGATCGGTCATGGGACCATCGGCGGTACCTGCGTCAATGTCGGATGCGTCCCGTCCAAGACCATGATCCGGGCGACCGAGGCGCTGCATGGCGCGCGCGAAGCGGAGCGATTTCGCGGGATTTCAGCCGAAGCGCACATAACAGATTGGAAAAAGCTCATCGCCGCCAAGGACGATCTTGTCGGGACGCTGCGCCAGAAGAAATATATCGATCTCCTGCCGGAATATCCGGGCATCACCTATATGGAAGGCCGCGCAAAACTGACGCCGGGCGGCGTTGTGATCGGCGATGAGCTCTTTAAAGCCGCAAAAATCATTCTGGCGACGGGCGCTTCGGCGGCGGTTCCAGCCATCAAGGGAATTGAATCGCTCGATTATCTCGACAGCACCAGGGCGCTCGATCTTGATGCCCTGCCGCAATCGCTGCTGGTGATCGGCGGCGGCGTCATCGGCTGCGAACTGGGACAAATGTTCGCGCGCGCCGGATCGAAAGTGACGATCTGCTGCCGCAGCCGCCTGTTGCCGGAATTCGATGTGGAAATAAGCCAGGCGCTCCAGTCGGCGCTGGAGCTGGAAGGCGTCACCATCTGCGCCGGGGTTGGCTATCAGGACATCCGGCGCACGGACAAGGGCATTAAACTGCTCTGCGAGAGCAAGAATGATCCCCGTTCCATTGAGGCGGAAAAACTTCTGGTCGCCTCCGGGCGCGCGCCCAACATATCCGGGCTCGGGCTTGAAGGGTCGGGTGTTGAGATTGATGCGCGCGGTAGCGTGAAAATTGACCAATATATGCGCACGTCCAACCCGGACATTTATGCCGCAGGCGACGTCACAGGCGTCGATATGTTCGTATACATGGCGGCCTATGGTGCCAAGCTGGCGGCGCGCAATGCGCTCGAAGGTGACACGCACGCCTATGACAATGCGGCCATGCCCTCCGTCGTCTTCACTGATCCGCAGGCAGCGATGGTCGGTGTGAGCGAACAGGCAGCGCGTGCGGCGGGCCTGCGCGTGAAAACTTCAATATTGCCGCTCGATCATGTGCCGCGGGCGCTGGCCGCCCGCGATACGCGCGGCCTCATCAAGCTGGTCGCCGATGAAGAATCCGGCCAGCTGCTGGGCGTACAGATTCTTGCGCCGGAAGGCGGCGATAGCATTCAGACAGCGGTTCTCGCCATCAAATTTGGCATGAGCACGAAGGATCTGGGAGAAACCATATTCCCGTATCTGACTACAGGTGAAGGACTCAAGCTCGCCGCGCAAGGTTTTGAGAAGGACGTTGCAAAACTCTCTTGCTGTGCGGGGTAGGGCTAACCATGAATCGATCTAGAAAGGAAAATTCGCTAGGGCTGGTCCTGTATTCAACTACTGCATCACTAGGTCATGGCTATTGCGCGGCATTGGCATCACTTCTTGCCGCTCATCCTGTGAATTTACCCCAGCATAGTAGTGTGCCACGATATATATGCAATTGATTTGCAGTTGCATACATGTGAAATCGAACTTAAAATATATCTGCCTCATGTCTCGGTGAGCGCGGTGTATTTATTGATCTCGCTGAACGGCGAGCCCTTGGATTTTTCGTCGGTGCGCCCAGCGCGCTCATCATTTAGTGCAATTGTACTTCACTGCGCCCAAACAGTCATACGGCGCTAGCGCCTTTGAACTGGGATCTGGTCATGACTAACCCTCCACAAAACTGGATTGATCCGTCTTCAGCCTTTGTTGTGAAAGTCATGCCAGCAGAGGATGAGAACGAGGGGCATGTGTCCATTCCATCCGCTCTTTCCGAGGCGCCTATCCATATAACTGAGGTGCACGGTGCTCCATGGCTGAGTGAAGCGCTTGTTTCTTTTATGCAGAGGCAGACCTGTCGGCAATGCGTCGTCCTCAGCCATACGGCGTCCGCCTTCGCTACCGCTCTTGCCGTTATGGGACTGGAATATGGGTTTGATACCTTCTTCGTTGTGGCGGACTTGGATGTCATGTCTCGCGATCTCTTTGCGCGTGTTCAGCAGACTGGTGCGCGGCTGTTTTCCGCCGCCCGCTTTGCGCAAGAATGCGCTCTTGCCGGCGCCGTCATTTAAAGCCCAGGGCGGCGAACATGCGAAACACGTTCGCTTCTGGATGGTAGACCTTACAGTAAAATTGAATTTGTCCTTTTAGGGGCGTCTCTCGGGCGAATAGCCCGAGACCGGGCTCTACTCGCTTCGCTCACCGAGCCCCGGCCTCGTTTCACACGGCCGGGTCTCGGCCTGTCGGTGACGATCCTTCCCTCGGCTGACGCGGGGCCGCTCCTTGCAGGAGCGGCGTCAGGACGGCGCTTGCGCGCCGGCTTTTTGTTGGATTTCCCGCGGAAAGCGGGGGTGGGCGGTCGGCGCGTATGGCGCCGGGCGGTCGGCCCACAAGGGCTTTGGCTTTTAATCCGTCTGCGTTGTTTATTTCCTCCTACCAAAACCCTTGCAAGCCGCCCTGATGCCCGGCGCCTGACGGCCTCTCGCCGCCCACCCCCGCCTTCCGGGGAAATGTGTGCGAAGTGGAGAAGGACGTGAGAGATGAACGCAAGAACCGAAGCCAAGGAATACGCCGAAAGCCCCCAAGCCCTCCCGGCGGGTGAGACTGAGCCTGTCCGAATCTATGTGGCGTGCCTTGCGGCTTACAATAACGGCGTCCTGCATGGGCGCTGGATCGACGCGGCAAGAGGCGAAGACCATATCTGGGAAGAGACCCGCGCCATGCTTGCCGCGTCACCCATTCCGGATGCGGAAGAATGGGCCATTCACGATTATGAGGGCTTCGAGAGCGCCAGCCTTGAGGAATATTCCAGCTTTGCGACCGTCGCGGCGTTGGCCGAGTTTATCGGCGAGCATGGCCGCCTCGGCGCGGAACTCTACAGCCATTTCGGAAATGATCTGGAAGCAGCGCACGCCGCCTTCGAGGATTATGCGGGCGAACACGAGAGCCTTGCGCATTTCGCAGAAGATTTGAATCGTGACTGCGGCCCCGCCATCCCGAAATGCTTTGAATATTATATCGATTGGGAGGCGATGGGCCGCGACATGGAACTGTCGGGCGACGTTTTCACCATTGAGACGGGATTTGAAGAAATCCATGTCTTCTGGTCTCGTTGAGAGGGGACGAAAACAATGCCCCGCTTTCAAGCCAAACTGCGAGAGGACGGCAAAGGCCCATACAGATGGGCGCATGTTGTGCGTTCAAACAGGGGTTTTCGCCTCGGCTCGATCTATCGCCAGATGGGCGATGATCTGACGCCGGAGGAAATCCGCTCCCTCAACGGCATTTGCGCCCATGAAGGCTTTGACCTCAGGAGGGCGCGATGACCTTCACAGAGACCTTCACCCGTTTCGTTTGTGAAGGCGATGCAATTCACTGCGAAAAAGAGGGATTTCACGTCACCGCGCGCATCGTCCGCGATGATTGCCCCGACGCGCCTGACGAGCGCCAGGACGGATTCTGGCCATCTCTCTACAAGGACGCGCCCGGCTTTATCGGCCCCGGAAAGAAATTCCGTCAGCGCTTTGAGGAAGCGCAAGCGCACGCCGAACATATCATGGAGGCATGGCGCAATGACGAATGGTTCTATTGCGGCGTGATCCTGTCCGTCAGTGTTGCGGGCGTATCCTTGCTTGACCATGCCGCCAGCCTTTGGGGCGTTGAGTCGAATTACCCTGATACCGACAATTCATATCTGACCGAAACGGCGAACGAATTGTTGGCTGAAGCCATCGACGCCGCACGAGACGAGCGGATGAGCCTTTGCGCGAAACTTTGCGGTCAGAACGCCGCCAGCGGCTGACGACTTTTCCAACCCCAACCCATAAGGACTCCATACCATGAAACTGCAACATATCCCCGTTGATGAGCTTAAAGTCAGCAAACTGAATATGCGTCATAGCCGTAAGAAGCCGGATATTTCCGATATCCTGCCGTCGATCCGCGAGCGTGGGCTGCGCCAGACCCTGCTTGTGCGCAAGGAAGGCGCGCATTACGGCGTTGTCGCCGGACGCCGCCGCCTGTTCGCGCTCAAACAGATCGCCAGGGAAACCGGCAAATCCCTGACCGCGCCTTGCGGCATTCTCGAAGCCGGAGACGACGCCAAGGCGATCGAGGATTCCTTGCTAGAAAATATCGCACGGATGCCCGCTGATGAGTTTGAACAATATGACGCCTTCGCCCGTCTTGCACGCGAGGGAAAATCCGTCAGCGATATTGCAACGACATTTGGTGTCACGGAATTGAAAGTCCGCCGCGTTTTGGCGCTTGCGAGCCTGTCGCCCGAAATCAAAAGTCTCTATCAGGCGGACGAGATCGATCCGGCGACCTTGCGCGCCCTTACACTCGCCACGCGCGAACAGCAGGAAAGCTGGCTCAAAATGTTCGCCGATCCCGGCGAACATGCACCGCGCGGCGACCGACTTAAAGCATGGCTGACTGGCGGCGCGCGCATGTTCGTGACAGCGGCGCTGTTCGATCTGAACGCTTATGGCGGGCATATCCTCACCGACCTGTTCGGCGATAGCGCCATCTTCGCCGATCCCGACCTGTTCTGGTCTCACCAGAACGCCGCCATCGCAGAGCGCATCGAGGCGTACAAGGCGGCGGGCTGGAAAGAGGTGGAGATTTTGGAGCGCGGCGCGTTTTTTTCCTCATGGGAATATGTAAAGCGGCCCAAAACCAAGGGCGGGCGCATCCTCGTGGAAAGCCGCCATGACGGAAGTGTCAAATTCCATGAAGGCTATGTGAGCCAGAAGGAAGCCGCGCGTCTTGACCGTGAGACCAAGGACGGCGGAGAGACGCCGCCAGCGCTCAAACCTGAAATGAGCGGGCCGCTTTCAGACTATATAGCGCTTCACAGACACGCAGCGGTTCGATCAAACCTGCTGTCCCATCCGGGCGTTGCGCTGCGCCTCGCCGTCGCGCACATGATCGTCGGTTCGACGCTCTGGCGCATCGACGCCGACCCTCAAAAGACGCGCAAGGAAGAAATCCGCCAAAGCCTTGCAGCTTGCGAAGCCGAACGCCGCTTGCGGATCGAACGCGAAGCGGTGTGTGCGTCGCTCGGATTTGCTAATCCGGATCGGGGCGTCGTCCGCCAAACCGGCGATTCATGGACGTTGATAACCGTGTTTACGCGACTGCTCGACATGGACGACGCAGACATTATGCGGGTGCTGACAATAGTCATGGCGGATACGCTGGAGACGGGCTCGCCCGTTGTGGAAGCGCTGGCGCAAACCATCAAGACCGATTTTGCGGAAGTGTGGTCGCCGGACGATGCATTTTTCGATCTCCTGAGAGACAAGCGCGCGATCAACGCCATGGTCGCCGAGATCGCGGGCGAAAGCACGGCGAAATCATGCCTGACCGACACGGGCAAGAAGCAGAAACAAATCATCCGCAACCGGATTGCAGGCGAAGGCTGCGCGCCCAATCCTGACTGGCGTCCCCGCTGGATGGCCGCTGACCCCACCGCCTATCTGGATGAAACCGGATGCCCGCCCGCCTTGGCGTCAGCGAAGGCGAAACGCGCCATGGCCGAAGGCGGCGCGCAGGCGCACTGAGGCGGAAGCGTCACACGGGTCAGCAATGCTCGACCTTGGCGAGCGCGGCGCGCACTTCGCCGAGGCTTTCTTGCAGGCCCGCCACAAGCCCACGCAACGCCGCCGCATCCCCGTCTTCGGGCGCGGCGGCGTAAACCGCCAGCAAATCGCAGACAAGCCGCGAAAGACTGACAGGCGGGCGTATGCCGTCATTCCCGAACAGGAAGTCATTTTCCGGCGCGCCCAAATCTTCGCAATCCAGCGCGACAAACCCCGATTGTGTCAGAAGAATGCGCACCCGGCCGATATTCAAATACTCTTTCACCATAAGCGCCTTTCCGGGACTGTGTGCACACTAGCACACGACGAATCCCAAATATATTTGGTAGCGCCTTGCGCGATGCCTTGTCCACTTGGGAGGCATGAATGTAAGGGATATTATAGCACGCAATATCAGAAAAAGACGCGCCGAACTGGGTCTTAGCCAGGACGAACTCGGCGCCCGTGCGCAATCGTCGGGCAACTATATTGGCATGATCGAACGCAGCGAGACATCCGTGTCCATCGACATGCTCGCGGTAATCGCCGAAGTTTTGGAGGTCGCCCTGCGCGACATCGTGGACGCCGACTGGCGGGGTGGCGAAGGGGCAGCCCGTTCCGGAAAAACCCGGTAAACCGCAAAATTCGGGCAAGGTTGATCTCATCGATGCGCCTCTCAAGGTTTTCTTCGCCGCTCCTTTCATTCGCATCACATACCGGCGCCGCGCCAGGTTCACATCTCCATCGCTTCGCTGTCTGAACTGGCAGGACCATCCCCGTGGCGAGCCCTTTTCCATGGGCCGAAACGGCGTCGTCCCGAAACCCTACCGGCGCGTTTTTTCCTCGCCGGGATCACCCCATTGCGCAAAGCGCAATGAGGGCCCCGATCACGCGGCTCATCGCGAACCAAAAAACGCGCCGGCCACGGGTGCTCCACATGCGTTCCGCCCGGCCCTTTCGGGACCGGTTCAGGCCGCCGCCGCCCCGGCCTTCATGGGGGCGCGCCACGGGGATTGGCCCCGCGACGGGCGCAAGAAAACATGGAGATGAAAATCATGGCTCAAGCACTTGGATATGTGACCCAAACCGAAAACGGTGACTTTGAAGGCTCCCTCGCTATGGGCGTCAACGCACGGATCAGGATCGCCCGGAATGAGGCGAAAGAACCGGGCTCAAAACAGCCCGACTTCCGCATCATCAGCCCGCAATTCGGCGAACTCGGCGGCGGCTGGATGCGCACCGGCAAAACCTCTGGACGGGAATATGTCTCGCTGACATTGGCCCATCCGATGATCTCGCCGCGCCGCGTCTTCGCCAATCTCGGCCCGGCCTCGGGCGGCGAGCCCGGCCAATTTGCGCTCCTCTGGAACGCGGCCTGACCAAAACGGCGCGCGGGGTTCTGCTCCGCGCGCCAAACCATTCCCGTATAGGCGTCGCCGCGAATCGCGTTTTCGGCGAAGCGTTTAAGCAATCCTAACGGCGATTTGTCAGGCTTAGGGCCAAGGAGCGCCCTATGGCCGATGGTTCCGACAATAAGGCTTTATCGATAATTGCCGTCTCAAGCGGAACGGTGGATTTGCGTCTGCCCTATGCCGCCTGGGCCTGGGAATATTTGCGCCGCAATCGCGATTACCGGCGCGACTGGCGCGCGGCGCGGTATGAATTGCAGCCGTCTATCCATCTTACTACGGGTGCGCGCCTAATCAGAGAGCGCCGCCGCTGGCGGGCCGCAGAAAAATGGGGATTGCTGAGCTTTGCCGATCCCGAACATGGCTGCGACAAGGCAGATATATTCTGGCGCCCCGACATGCTGGCGGGCGCATTGCCGGTCCATCTTTATCCGCTCGACACCGACAATGATGCCGATGACGCCCTGTCCCATGACGAAATTATTCTGAGCAGCCTTCAGTCCCGGCGCGTCATTCTCGAAACCGTCAGCGGCGTCAGACACATTCTTCTCAGCGGGCGCCGGTTCTGGGTTCAACTCGTATGCGACGCGCCCGCCATGGCGGGGGAGCGCTGCGCGGTCGGCATCCGTATCGACGGCGTGCGTCATTATAAACGCCGTCTTGATACGGCGAGCCAGCTCCTGTCGCTTTATCAATCGACGGGCGGAAAACTCTCGCTGATCGGACGCAGCCGGGACTCGACACGGCTGGCGCAGGGGCTTATGGCGGTCGATATCATCGAGGCGGGCGGGCGCCACCGGGACGTTGCAGAAGCCATCTATGGAAAAGAAAAAGTAGCCGAACGGTGGGGCGCCGCATCGCGTTATTATGAAGATTGGTCGCGCCGCCTTATTGCGCGCGCCTTCTTTTTGGTTAATGAAGGCTATCGCGATCTGCTCGCGAAAAAGACCCTCTAATATTTGGTGAAACTTAGCGCGGCGAATTCAAAACGTCGCAAATTCGCCGCTGTATTGCGCCTGTATTTCCGCTTTTATTTCCTCCAGAAGCCGCAAAATCCACCGGCGGCGACTCTCAGTTGGGTAAAGGGGGGGAATATGGAACAGGCGGTTAATCACAATATTCAAAGTCCGTATTTAACGGCGGCGGAAGCCGCCGCCTATCTGCGCCTGGAAGAATCGACGCTCAACGCCATGCGCTGGCGCAAGGAAGGACCGAACTGGCGCAAACATGGCGGCAAGGTCGTTTACCATAAGGACGCGCTCGATCATTGGTCGCGCTTGCGCGATTCCGATCCGAATGTGCGCAATGGCAAGGACGATCAACCGGGCGACGACGATGCCCGCGCCTGACCGGGAGCGTCTGACCGTCGTTGTCATTCAATACCGCAAAAACCGGATTAATCACCGTCTCCTGTTTGGTGCGCCGGATATGGTTTTGCGAAGGGGATGGCGGCGCAATTTGGCGGCGTTCGCGCCGGATCAAACCTTTGGGTATGAACGCTGGAGCGCAGGCGAATACGGCACGCGGGAGTGGCGGTTATTCGTGTGCCGAACATCGTCAAGCGGGGTATTGACGAAAATTCCGGGCATCATGCCGGGCGCTGTTTTGCTGCTCGAAGCACGTGGAAAATCAAAAGTGAAGCGGGCCTTCGCGGCGCTCGATGCGCTTAAAAACGACGGCGAAACGCTTGAAAATTTGCCGTCCCATCGCTGGCGCGCCTTGCACAACTCGCTTCAGACTCGGGACATTCACTCATCTGACGGGAGTGTGAGATCATGGCCGCGCGCCTGATCGCGGGGACCGCCGCAGCCGTGCTCTGCGCCGCGGCAATCATGCAGGTCGCCGATCCGCCGAACCCGTTCGTGCTCTATAACAAAAGTCAAAGTGCGCCGGTCGGCTGGTACAGGATCGACAAGACCGCCGCTGTTAAACGCGGCGTCATGGTTGCGGCTTTCGCCCCCGAAGATGCGCGTCTGCTTGCCCACGAGCGCGGCTATCTGCCCTCCCATATTCCTCTCATCAAGACTGTTTGGGCGGTGGGGGGAGAGGAAATCTGCTCAGAAGAAGGCGTCGTCCGCGCTCCGAACCGTCCTGATATATACGCTCTGGCGCAGGACGGTTCGGGGCGGGACATGCCGTCCTGGACAGGTTGTATCACCCTTCGAGAAGACGAGATTTTTCTCGTCTCCACCGATGTGCAGACCTCTTTTGACAGCCGGTATTTCGGGCCGGTTCCGGTCAAAAACGTGCTCGGCACGGTCGATTTCGTTGGTCCGGAACCGGATCGATCGGGTGGGTTCGGCGCGCAAACCGGCCGGGCGCGGGACGAACGTCAGTGAGGGGCGCGGAAGGCAAGATAAAAGACGGGAGCGCCCCCTGGGCGCTTATCCCTTGTCTGCACATCATTTTTGGGAGTGATATTATTCGTGCAGGGAGCACCCCCGATTGCACGGTTACTCCGGTCATAACTGACGTATTCGGGGGTGATCCCCGGAAATCGACTGATGGGACGTGGGCGTCATGACGGGCGACGGCGACAGGTTCGAGGTGCGCCTCGGCCGCTTGCGGTCGCCGTCAGGCGCGCGCAAGGTCGAGGGCTTCTTCCGCAAGGTCTCGAAGGGCGCTCGAAAACTCGGCCGAGGCGGCGGACGCGGTCGCTCGCAACGCAGCGCTGCGCGCACGCAGTTTTACCGGCGCGTTCTGGTCAAGGTGCGTGTCATCCGCATGGACCCAAAAGGCCGCCTCGCGCAGAAGCTCCACCTCAACTATGTCGAGCGGGATGGGACCGGCCGGGACGGCGAGCCCTCGCGCCTCTATGACCGGGATGGCCCGGACGCCGACAAACAGACATTCCTGGAACGCGGGGCGGAGGACCGCCACCAGTTCCGGATCATTCTGTCTCCGGAGGATGCGGGCGAGCTTTCCAGCCTCACCGAGTTCACACGGGATCTGACATCGCAGATGGAGCGCGATCTTGGAACCAAGCTCGACTGGGTCGCGGTCGATCACTACGACACCGGCCAGCCCCATACGCATCTCATCATCTCTGGCAAACGCGACGACGGGCGCGATCTCGTCATCCCCCGCGATTACATTTCGCGTGGCCTGCGCGAACGCGCGCAGGCGCTTGTCGAGCTTGAACTCGGACCCGTTCCGGAAACCGACGGCCGCGCGCGCACGGCCCGCATGGTCGGACAGGAACGTTTCATCGAAATCGACCGGGCCCTGTTCCGGCGCGCACGCGAGAGTGTCGTCGATCTGTCCGAGCCGCACCGTCCCGGCGACGGATGGCGCCGACAGATTGAGCGCATGCGTCTTGCGAAATTGCAGGGGATGGCCCTCGCCGAACCTTTGGGAAGGGGACGCTGGCGATTGGCGGACCATGCCGAAACGGATCTGCGACGCATGGGCGAGCGCGGCGACATCATCAAGGGCATGCACCGCGCCATGCGAAATCAGGGCGTCGCGCGCACGCTCGACGCCGGCGTGATTTTCGATCCCGCATCCGAGGGCGCGCGGCCTGTCACAGGCGTCATTCTCGACAAGGGCGTCGCCGACGATGTCAACGATCGCGCCTACATCTTGGTTGACGGGCTTGGGGGCCGGCCCGTCCATGTCGTCGTCGGCGGCGAGGACCGGCTTGCGTCTCTTGAGACAGGTCGCATCGTTACCGTCGCGCCGCCGAACCGGGACCCCCGCCGGGCCGATCATATCATCGCCGAGATCGCCGCCGCCAATGAGGGGCGCTATTCCAGCACGCTCCACATGGCGCACGATCAGAGCGCCCGTCCCGAATTTGTCGCTGCCCATATCAGGCGGCTCGAAGCGCTCCGGCGTGCGGGTCATGCAACACGCGCATCGGATGGAAGCTGGCGCGTGCCCGAAGACTATCTGGACCGCGCAGGCGATTATGAGAAGGCCGCCGCCTTAAGACGCCCCGTCGAGATCAGGGTCCATTCCTCTTTGCGGCTGGCGCAGATGAATTCGGCGATGGGCGCGACTTGGCTCGATGAGCATTTGCGGGATTTCGATGATGCTGGCGCCGTTCATGGTTTCGCAGGCGAGGTCGAAACCGCGCGTGTCGCACGGCGGCAATTCCTGATGCAGCAGGGCCTTATCAATCGCGAGCATGGTCGCCTTCCACAGTCCGTGCTCGACAGGCTCGAAGCGCATGATCTGAAGAACGCCGGCGACGCCCTCGCCGAAACGCTTGGCAAGCCTTATGCGCCGGCGCCGGCGGCCGGGCGCGTGAATGGTATGTACACGCAAGCGGTTGAACGACCGAGCGGCAGATACGCCGTGATCGAGCGTGCGCGCGATTTTACCCTCGTCCCGTGGCGCGAGGTGATGGACCGCAATCTCGGCAAGTCGGTGAGCGGCCTCGTCCGGGACGGCGGGATCAGTTGGACGCTGACGCGCGGTCGAGGGATCGAGTGATGTAGATCAAGTTCGGAGGGGGTGTGAGGGCAGGCAGAATTGAAGCAGTCGGTATTGTAGCGGATAACCGCCTCGTCGATCGGACCCCTAAGCACGAAAACGCCGTAGGCACCTGCAAGAATCAGCAAGGTCGACGGAGTTGTAAATCCGATGCATGCCGATAACCCTCCGAGCGCGTCCACATGTGGCGGGCCGCTTTGCACCATGTGGATGGGCTGGCCAGATTGGCCTCACCTCTTGAGCTTATCGAAAAGGTCCACCAACTCGGCGACCTTTTCACGCTGAGCGGTCTTGTTGCCGGAGGCGATGGCATCGGCCACGCAATGTGCGGCGTGCTCCTTTAGCAGCTCGCTTTCGGCGCGCGCCAAGGCGGACTTGACCGCCTGCATTTGATGAAGAACTTCAATGCAATAGCGGTCTTCATCCAGCATTTTGATTAGGCCGCGTACCTGGCCTTCTATACGTTTCAATCGCGCAGTGATAGCAGATGACATTTGACTCATACCTCTAGGGGGTATTAGTATTGGAATCGGAAAGGCAGGTCAATTCCGTGTTTGCTTCATCGCTACGCACATTGATGATTGCGCTGTTCGCCCTGATATTCGGGGCGCAGCAAATTGCCTGTGCCTGTCCACCTGCACATGAGATGAAAGCTGCGCACGACCATCAGGCGCACGCCTCCCATGCTTCAGACCAAGCCCACTCCCAAGATCAGCACGACGACAATCGCGGAACGTGTAGCCATTGCGAGACAGGAAGTTACCTGACCGCAGGCAGTGATCAAATCCTCACGCCTGCGCTGGCCGATACGCCCATCTCCTACTTCATACCGCAGAAGTCTCTACGTTTTGCATCTTACAACCCGACCCACTCCCCAAAGCCTGCCATTCGCGATGACTCGGTCAGGCGGCTGACCCCGCTCCAACTTAAAGTTCGCCTCCTGAATTGATGCATCGGCTCTAACGCCGAATACCGCGCGCGTTTTCCAACGCGCGCTTACATCCATCAATTCAAGAGGATTTTACATGTTAAGCAGACGCCAATTTATCCATACAACAGCGCAAGGTGCGTTGATGCTGGGTATGTCGTCCTTGCTGCCGGGCTGGGCGCTTGGAGCGAGTGACGGCAACACAGGCCTCTCGAAAGAGACCGCCACAACATTCAATCTTGAAATCGGAAAATTTCCCGTGCGCCTTGGCGGACGAGTGGGCGAAGCGATTGGCATGAACGGCACCTTGCCCGCCCCGTTGCTCCGCTTTCGCGAAGGCGATGACATTACCCTTAATGTCACCAACACACTGGACGAGGATACGTCTGTGCATTGGCACGGTCTTCTTGTTCCCTTCCAGATGGATGGCGTGCCCGGCGTGACGTTCCCCGGCATCCGCCCCGGCGAAACCTTCACTTATAAGTATGCCGTGCCACAGTCCGGCACCTACTGGTATCACTCGCACTCCGGCCTGCAGGAGCAACTCGGCCACTATGGTCCGATGATCATTGATTCCAAGGGCGCCGATCCGGTCGAGTACGACCGCGAATATGTGCTTGTCCTCTCGGATTGGACATTCACCAGCCCCTATCGGATTTTCGATGAACTGAAGAAGATGAGCGATACGCTCAACTACCAAAAACGCACCGTGCCGGATTTCCTGCGGGACGTGCAGGAGCGCGGGCTGGATGCTGCCTGGTCAGACCGCGCCATGTGGGGCGCTATGCGCATGTCGCCGCGAGATCTCGCCGATGTGGCCGGCGAAGACTACACGTACCTCATCAACGGCCACGCTACGGCGGATAACTGGAACGGCATCTTCAGGGCAGGCGAGCGGGTACGGCTTCGCATCATCAATGCCTCGGCCATGACCATCTTCAACGTCCGCATTCCTGACTTGCCTATGACGATTGTCGCGGCGGACGGGCTGAACGTGCAACCGCTGGAAGTTGATGAATTTCAGATGGGCGTCGCCGAAACCTACGATGTCATCATCGAGCCCAAGGCGGACAAGGCCTACGCCTTCGTCGCCGAAAGCATCGACAGATCAGGACAGGTCGTCGCCACTTTTGGTCCGCGTGCAGGCATGCGCGCGGACGCTCCCGCTCTTCGACCCGTACCGACCCTCACCATGAAAGACATGGGCATGGACCACGGCGGCATGGACCATGGAAGCATGGGCGAGGCCGAGATGAAGGACATGGACCATTCAGGTCACGCCATGCCTGCACAAGACGAACATGCAGGCCACGCCATGAGCGGTATGGATCACGGTGATCTCCAGGGAGGCTGGCCGGTCGAGACCAAGATCATCGAACGTGGCCCTGGAGTCGCCAATGTCGCCATGATGCCAATGAGCCGTCTGGATGAGCCAGGCCTTGGCCTCGAAAATGTCGGCCACCGTGTAATGCGTTATTCCCAATTGCGCAGTCTTGACCGCAATCCTGATCTGCGCGCACCGGAGCGCGAGATGGAAATCCATCTCACCTCCAACATGGAACGCTATATGTGGTCGTTCGATGGCGTGCGGTTCTCCGACATCGAAGCGCCAATTGTTTTCCATGAAGGCGAACGCCTGCGCGTCACACTCATCAACAATACGATGATGCCGCATCCCATCCACCTGCACGGCATGTTCTTCGAACTGGTCAATGGTGGAGGAGATTATGCGCCGCGCAAGCACACAGTGATCGTCAAGCCAGGAGAAAAACTCTCCTTCGATGTCTCCGCCGATCATGTTGGAGACTGGGCGTTCCATTGCCATCTGATCTATCACATGCATGCCGGCATGATGCAAGTCGTCTCCGTGCTTCCCGACAAGGAACGTGCGGCGAAAGCCAAAATGGACCGCATGCACGCCGGTCACATGGCGGACGGCCATATGGATCATGGAAACATGAACGACGAGGGCATGCGTGACAGCAATATGGACCACGGAGCGATGAACCATGGCGACATGGATCACTCGGCCATGGGCCACGCCATGGAAAAGGAGGTGAAGTGATGAGAACGCTCACACACCTTATTCTGACGGGCGGCGTGCTGGCAAGCTTGTTTGCAGCTGCACCCGCATTCGCCCAAGAACACGAACACAGCGCCACGTCCGATAAGCTCTGGTCGCAGGCGGACGCTTATTATGACCCTGCAGAAATGGATGCCGCGCGCGTCAGCGTGCTGCACCATAGCGGTAGACAGAAAACAGCGATGATCATGCTGGATCGCGCCGAAGTGCAGTTTGCAGACGGCGAAGAAATCGGTCTCTGGGGCGGCTCCTTTTGGTATGGCGGCGACATCAACAAGCTCTATGTGAAATCCGAAGGCGAATACTCCTTCGATGCGGATGAGTTCGAAGAAGCGGATGTTGAACTGCTCTGGTCGCGGGCGGTCAGTCCGTACTTCGATATCCAGACTGGTATCAAATACGACTTCGAGCCCGATGGGCTGGCGCATGCCGCTCTCGGATTTCAAGGACTCGCGCCTTACTGGTTTGAAGTCGATGGTACTGCGTACTTAAGCGAGGAAGGCGATCTTACTGCCGACTTCGAAGCAGAGTACGAACTGTTTCTCACCCAGCGTCTAATCTTGCAACCACGCGCGGAACTCAAGTTCTCCGCGCAAGACGTTCCCGAACGCGATCTCGGATCCGGGATTACCAACGCGCAAGCGGGATTACGGCTGCGATACGAGTTCACGCGTGAAATCGCCCCCTATGTCGGGGTCGAATATCACGGCGCGTTTGGTGAAACGGGCGACAGGCTCGAAGCGGCGGGCGGCGATGCCGATCAAGCCGTTTGGGTCATCGGCCTCAGAAGCTGGTTTTAGGAGGCAGCCATGATTGAAATCATTCCCAACTGGCATCCCATCTTTGTGCACTTCACGATTGGATTGCTCGCTACTTGCGCGGCCTTGTTCATCGTATCCGCGTTGCTTCCCTCACACCGCTGGAACGAGACGGCGCTCAAAGCAGCGCACATCAATCTTTGGGTCGGCGCGGGTGTCACGGTCGCAACAGTGCTGGCAGGTTTGTACGCCTATAACACCGTCGCCCATGACGGGCCTTCGCACGCGGCCATGACCGACCACAAGAACTGGGCGCTGCCGACGGCGGGGCTCTGGATCGGTCTTGCACTCTGGTCGGGCTATGCTGTGCGCAAATCCGGCTGGCGGCGCGGCTGGGTGTTTGTGCTGCTCGTCCTTGTAGCGGGGAGTGCATTGGCGGCTACCGGCTTCAAGGGAGGCGAAGCAGTCTACAGACACGGCCTGGGCGTGATGGCGCTTCCCGAAGTGGAAGGCGATGGCGGTCACGGCAGTCACTCGCACGGCGGCGCCGACCATCACGAAACCGACGATCACCATGAAGAAGACGATCATCATCACGATGAAGCCGAAGCCGAACCGGCGGCAGTCGCTCCGGCGCCCGAAGCCGAAGTCCCACGAACCCCATGACCATGATGGTCATGACCACCAACACTAAAACGAAAGGAAGACACCATGAAAAACTACATCGCCATACTCGCATTATCCGCTTTGATGACGGCGCCTGCCTTCGCGCAGGAACATGAACACCATCAAGGACACGACATGCCGCACATGGAAGGCCACGCGCATGGAGAGCACATGGCTGGACACGAAAGTTCAGAACACGCCGACCATCAGGCCATGATGACCGTTCGCCAGGTCGAACCTGCCAAGGTCTGCATGGTCAACGATACGGCCTTTGATACAGACCAGATCGCCGTCGAAGTCGAAGGCGCGACCTATTACGGCTGCTGCCCGATGTGCAAGGAACGCCTCGAAAAAGATGCAAGCATTCGCAAGGCGATCGATCCTGTCAGCGGAAATGAGGTGGACAAAGCCAAGGCCGTGATCGGCGCAGATGCAGAAGGCAAGGTTCACTATTTTGAATCCGAAGAAAATCTGTACGCGCACATGGCGCACTAGAACAAAGGCGGGAGCCGTTGATAAGCGGCTCCCGTTTCGCCTTCTTAAGCCCACTTGAAAGAATACCCCTAGGGGGTATATGTATATGAAGGAGTTCACACGAACCCACAGATGAAAGACGCGCCATGCCCGAGCACAACAAACACCACCACGACCATTCCCACCACGCGCACGATCGTCATGAGCACGTTCATGACTGCTGCGCGCACAAGCAGGAAGAAGCCCCGAAAGACGGGCGCTACGATAAAGTGCCGGAAGAATATACGGGCACGGTCTGGACTTGCCCGATGCACCCGCAAGTGCGTGATGTACGGAATTCCGGCTGCCCGATTTGCGGTATGGCGCTGGAGCCAGAGGGCGCACCCTCCGGTGAAGAGGACGACACCGAGCTAAGAGAAATGACCTTGCGCTTCTGGGTAAGCGCCGCGCTGTCGCTACCGCTGCTGGTCATCGCGATGGGCGAAATGGTGCCCGCCATCGCACATCTGGTATCAGGGCCGTGGAGCGGCTTGATGCAATTGCTTCTTGCAACGCCCGTTGTGCTCTGGGGCGGCTGGCCGTTCTTCGTTCGTGGCGTCCAGTCCTTGCGCACGATGAACCTCAACATGTTCACGCTAATCGCGCTGGGGGTCAGCGTTGCGTTTGTCTATTCGCTGATTGCTTTGTTCTTCCCGTCCATCTTTCCGCCAGCCTTCAGAGGACATGGAGGCGGTGTCGCTCTCTATTTTGAAGCGGCGGCGGTGATCACCACGCTTGTTCTGTTAGGACAGGTCTTGGAATTGCGGGCGAGAAGCCAGACCTCCGGCGCTATTCGCGCGCTTCTGGAACTAACGCCGCCGACCGCCTGGCGAATAGACAACAAGGGAAACGAGCAGGAAGTTTCCATCGACGAACTGTCCGAAGGGGATCGCATCCGCATCCGTCCCGGTGAAAAAGTGCCTGTCGACGGCGAAGTCATCGAAGGCAAGAGTTCCCTCGACGAAAGCATGGTCACGGGCGAGTCTATTCCCGTCGAAAAGCAGACCGGAGATCAGGTGACGGGCGGCACCGTGAACGGAACGGGCGCGCTCATCGTCAAGGCAACGCGGGTGGGTGAAAACACGCTGCTCTCCCAGATTGTGCGCATGGTAGCCGAAGCCCAGCGCAGCCGCGCACCGATTCAAAAACTCGTCGATATTGTCGCCGCCTGGTTCGTGCCAGCCGTCGTTGCCATCGCCGTCATTACTTTCATCATCTGGGCGCTAGTCGGCCCCGAGCCCGCCATGGCCTACGCCATCGTGAACGCGGTTGCAGTTCTGATTATCGCATGTCCGTGTGCACTGGGGCTGGCGACTCCGATGTCCATCATGGTCGGCACCGGCAAAGGCGCGAGCGAAGGCGTGCTGATCAAGAACGCCGAAGCGCTGGAGACATTCGAAAAGGTCGATACGCTCGTCGTCGATAAGACGGGCACGTTGACCGAAGGCAAACCCAAACTGCAGACCGTCAAGACTGCCGAAGGGGTTGCGGAGGATGATCTGCTGGCGATGGTCGCCAGTGTCGAAACGGCGAGCGAGCATCCCCTCGCGCAGGCCATCGTGAGCGGCGCGAAAGATAAGGGGCTCTCTCTCCTGCAAGCCAGCGCCTTCGCCTCGACAACTGGCGAAGGCGTTCAGGCCGACGTTGATGGCCGCAAGGTCGCAATCGGTAACGCCAAACTCATGAAACGTCTTGGTGTATGGTCAGAAGAAGTCGGCGAGCAAGCCGATGCCTACCGGAAAAACGGCCAAACCGTCATGCTCGCCGCCATTGATGGCGAATTCGCTGGCTATATCGGTGTGGCCGACCCCATCAAGGCGACGACGGTCGAAGCGATCAAACGGCTCAAGGCAGATGGCCTCAAGATCGTTATGCTGACCGGCGATAATGAAACAACGGCGCAAGCGGTAGCAAACAAGGTCGGCATCGATGAAGTGCGTGCCGACGTATCGCCCGAGGACAAGAACACTGTCGTTCGCGAACTGCAAGGCCAGGGTTCCTTCGTCGCGATGGCCGGTGACGGCATCAACGATGCGCCCGCACTGGCGCAGGCGGATATCGGCATCGCCATGGGCACAGGCTCGGATGTCGCCATCGAAAGTGCGGGCGTTACACTCGTGAGGGGAGATTTGACCGGCGTCGCCAAGGCGCGGGAACTCTCGCGCGCAACGATGCACAATATCCGCCAGAACCTGGTATTCGCATTTGGCTACAACACGCTGGGCATCCCCATCGCGGCAGGCGTGCTTTATCCGTTTTTCGGATGGCTGCTGTCTCCGATGATCGCGGCGGCAGCGATGAGCTTTTCTTCTGTCTCCGTCATCGGCAACGCATTGCGATTGCGCTCGTTGAAACTGTGAGGACTCAAAGACAAGAATTGAGATGAGAGAACCGAACTACGAAAAAGGAAGTCTGACACTCGCCGGAACCGTCGCCATGGGAACCGGCGTGATGATCGGCGCGGGGGTCTTTGCGCTCACCGGACAGGTTGCGGAATTGTCGGGGAGCCTGTTTCCGTTGGCGTTTCTCGCCGCCGCAGTCATTAGCGGCTTCAGCGCCTATTCCTACATCAAGGTCTCGAACGCTTACCCGTCTGCTGGCGGCATCGCGATGATTCTGCACAAGGCTTACGGGCACAGCGCCATGACCGCAGGCAGTGCGCTCCTGATGGCGTTATCAATGGTCATCAACGAAAGCCTGGTCGCACGGACCTTCGGAACTTATGCGCTTCGCCTGTTTGAAAATGTTGATGCAGCCTTCTGGACACCTGTTCTGGCGGTTGGACTCATCCTCGCTGCCTTCATCGTCAATCTGCTCGGAAATCGCTGGATTGGAACCTTCTCGAAAGTGACCGCCCTCCTGAAAGTAGGAGGCATCCTCGCATTTGCGTTTGCTGCGCTCGGTGCTGCCGGTTTTTCGTTTCAAGCTGGAGAGCAAACACGGTCCGGTTCAGGGCTGGCTGGGTTTCTCGCAGGAACGGCGCTGGCGATTTTGGCTTACAAGGGCTTCACTACGATCACCAACAGCGGCGATGAAGTACAGGACCCGCACAAAAATGTCGGGCGCGCCATCATCACCTCTCTGGCCATCTGCCTTATCGTCTACCTGGTCGTGAGCTTTGCGGTTGGTGCGTCATTGAGCGTCGAGGAAATAGTACAGGCGAAGAATTACTCGCTTGCCGAAGCGGCGCGTCCTGCGCTTGGCGGATACGGCATGAGTTTCACTGTGCTCATTGCGATCGTGGCGACCGCATCAGGAATTCTTGCAAGCGTATTCGCTGTTTCGCGCATGCTCGCCATGCTGACCGACATGAAGCTCATTCCACACCGTCATTTCGGCATGCCTGGCAATATCCAGAAACATACGCTGGTCTACACGGTTGTATGCGCAAGCCTGTTGGCGGCGCTTTTTGACCTCAGCCGCATCGCCTCCATGGGCGCGATCTTCTATCTGGTGATGGATATCGCCGTGCACTGGGGAGTCTTCCGACACTTGCGAGAAGACATTGGCGCAAAGGCGTGGGTGCTGGTGAGTGCTATCATACTGGACGTGCTCGTGCTTGGCGCATTCGCCGTCATCAAGTTCCAGCAAGACCCAATGATTATCTGGGTTTCAGTGATCGGAATTCTCGCCGTGTTCGGCTTCGAGATTTTCTACCTGAGACACCGCAAATCAGGAGACCAGAAAGAAGGTCACTATGCGCAAGACTAACTTACTGGAGGAAATTCGCGAGTCCGTGTGCGTTGCCAATGTCACGACTCGGCCTTCTTTACTTTAGCCGTGTTGGTCACGCTGTGCTACCGTTCCGGCGTCGTCCAATCGATCGGCGGTAGGTTTCGGCGGCGAAGTCGCAAAGCCAGCCCGATGCTGCTGCTCACGACAATCGCAATTGTGAAGTCGCTGAGTACGGTGAGCGCCAGTGTCAGGGCAAACAACGCCAGATTGGTTCGCGATTGCGAAAGACGTTCTCTCCATCGCCTCGGTTCGCTCGCCGTCATCCGGGCACGTCAATGGAGTGTACATTCAGGCGGTTGAGCGGCCGCGCGGCAAGTGAGCCGTCATCGAGCGCGGGCGATTTTGCCCTTGTCCCATGGCGGGAGGTGATGGACTGTAATCTCAGCAAGTCGGTGAGCGGTCTCGTCCGGGGCGGCGGAATCAGTTGGCGGCTGGCTCGCGGAAAGGGGGTCGAGTGCAACAACCCTTCATGTTGGGTCTGGATTGCGTGTAGCCACGTGTGGCTACGGACGGCTACTGACGACATTGCGGGGGGGGGGGGGGGGGGCGCCTTGACAGAAGTTTGCGCTTTCCTTACATTTATCCTTACATAAAGTAAGGAGGACGGTCATGAGCACGGCGACTTTGACATCGAAGGGGCAATTGACTCTGCCGAAGGATGTGCGGCTGGCGCTCGGCGTAGGCCCCGGCGATCGGGTGGATTTCGTTCAGATGGAGGACGGCAACTTTGCCGTGTTGGCAGCGACGCACTCCGTCAAGACTCTGAAGGGGCTCATTCGAAAACCGAAAGAACCTGTCTCCCTTGAGGATATGGACGAGGCGATCGCCAATGGAGCCACAGGCCATTGATCGGGATCGACACCAATGTGGTCGTCAGATTTCTCGTCCAGGACGATGACGAACAATCGCCGGCCGCGACCCGGTTGATGGAGAGCTTGAGCGCTGACAATCCCGGTTTCATCAGCGCCGTCGTTTTGGCGGAGATAAGCTGGGTCCTGGCCCGAGCTTATAAAACCTCGCGCGAAGATATCGCGAACGCTGTTGAAGGACTGTTGCGGTCGCAGGAATTGATTCTGGAAAATGCGGAAGCGGCCTATCGCGCGCTGGCTGTGTATCGCGGTTCAAACGCAGTCGATTTCGCGGATACGTTCATCGCACAGACTGCCGCTCTGGCCGGCGCGCAGGAAACGGTGACGTTTGACCGCAAAGCCTCAAATGAGGCGGGCATGAAATTGCTGACGCCGGTCGTCTGAGCGAGACAGAATGGAGACATTACGGAATGCAAACATCCAATACAAGTGTGCCCACCATCCGCCTGCCGAACGGCCAGTATGAGCGTTTGAAAATCGTGGCGGCGCATTGCGGCGTCAGCCTCGACGGATTGATTGAAGCGTTCGCAACGAGAGCTGTTCCAGAGTTTGATGCCGAGACGCGCTTTCGTTCGCGCGCTGCATGTGGCGACCCGCAAGGCGGTCTGGGAATATTGTAGGAATTGGACCGGCGCTCGGATGAGAAGGTTTGAAGTCACATTTTGTGATTTCAAAAACGCTGACCTTCAGAGCGAATGCGTGCCGCGGCGCCGCGAGTAAACCTGATATATCCTCGATTTTTCTCCGATCCCCATATCTCGGCTATCGCCACATTTGGTTTTCCGTAAATAGTCCAATCATGCTTGCGGCAAAAATCAAGAATACGAAATCTTCCGCTCACCACCCTGAAAACACTTAAATTTCTATACTCTTTCCGGAGTAGACGAGTCCTTGCTCCAAGCACGAAGCTGTCCTCATCAGATTTCATGAGGACGTTACGTGTCACCGCAATCAATACTCATTGGACAGATTATTATCGTGCTTGCCACGATTGTTTGCGGTGTCTGGCTGTCAACGCAATGGGTCGCTGCGCAGTTTTCCTATGACGCCTATCTCGGACCGGCGTGGTTCTATGTTGGCGAGACCCCCGTCTACTATCCGTGGCGCCTCTTTGAATGGTGGTACGCCTTCGACGCTTACGCGCCCGGCGTATTCGCAAGAGGCGGCGCCATTGCAGCCGGCAGCGGATTTCTCGGTGCATTCGTCGCCGCCATAGGCTCGGTCTGGCGCGGAAGGCAGGCCAAGAATCTCACGACATACGGATCGTCACGCTGGGCCGCCCGCAAGGACTTGCAGACATCCGGTATGCTCAAGCCTTCCGGCGTTTTTCTTGGGCGCTTCGATGACGACTATCTTCGTCATGACGGCCCTGAACATGTCATGGCGTTCGCGCCGACGCGATCCGGCAAGGGCGTTGGTCTCGTTGTTCCAACCCTACTGAGTTGGACGCAAAGCGCCGTCATTCACGACATCAAGGGTGAGAACTGGCAACTCACGTCCGGATGGCGCTCGAAATTCTCTCATTGCCTTCTGTTCGATCCGACCAACGCCGGCAGCGCCAAATACAACCCGCTACTGGAGGTCCGCAAAGGCGCGAACGAGGTTCGCGACGTCCAGAACATTGCGGACATTCTGGTCGATCCTGAAGGCGCCCTGGAGCGGCGCACCCATTGGGAGAAGACCGGCCACGCTCTGTTGGTCGGCGCCATCCTGCATGTTCTCTACGCCGAGAAAGAAAAGACGCTCGCGCAGGTCGCGCGCTTTCTGTCCGATCCCGACCGCCCCTTCGAGAAGACCCTCTGGGTCATGATGTCCACGAACCATTTGGGCGACGATGGAGAAGCGCGGCCGCATCCCGTGGTCGCGCAAGCCGCCCGCGAGCTTCTGAATAAGTCAGAGAATGAGCGGTCCGGCGTTCTGTCCACGGCAATGAGCTTCTTAGGTCTCTATCGCGACCCAACCGTGGCGGAGGTGACATCTGCTTGCGACTGGCGCATCGCGGACCTGATCGATGCGCAAAAGCCGGTCTCGCTTTACCTCGTTGTTCCGCCTTCAGACATTTCACGCACCAAGCCGCTCGTCCGGCTCATTCTCAACCAGATCGGCCGCCGGTTGACCGAGAAACTGGACGGCCAGATCGATGGCGATCGCCGGCGACAAGTCTTGTTGATGCTCGACGAGTTTCCTGCGCTCGGCCGGCTCGACTTCTTCGAGAGCGCCTTGGCCTTCATGGCGGGTTACGGCTTGCGCGCATTTCTGATCGCCCAGTCTCTCAATCAAATCGAAAAAGCCTATGGGCCAAACAATTCGATCCTCGACAATTGCCATGTCCGTGTCGCCTTCGCGACCAATGACGAGCGCACGGCGAAGAGAATATCCGACGCCCTCGGCACCAAGACCGAAATGCGCGCCATGCGCAACTATGCCGGACACCGTCTGGCGCCCTGGCTGGCCCATGTCATGGTTTCACGGCAGGAGACGGCGCGTCAGCTCCTCACCCCCGGTGAGGTAATGCAGCTTCCCGCCGATGACGAGATCGTCCTTGTTTCCGGCTTGCCGCCAATCCGCGCAAAGAAGCTCAGATATTTCGAGGACGCCAATTTCTCCGATCGCGTGGGCGCGCCGGCGTCGATCGGCGATCGCGGAACGCCTTATGAGGACCGGCCGCCCTCTCGCAAGGAAGATTGGGGCACCAGGCGCCGCGCGGTCGATGAACGTCTCGTCCGGTCCTCATTCGGGAACGGTCATGATGCGGATGATGGCGGCAAGGATTTGAAACCGGAAATCGACGCGCCTGCGCAATCGGACATCGACGCCGCCGAACAGGATCGCAGCGATACGCCTGTCAGCGATAGCGATGAGGTTGCGATCAAACGCGCGGCGGACCTCGCCCGTGCGACCGACACCGCGCGCCGCGCTTACGGCGTCGACAAGGGAACCCCCAAGATTGACTTGATGGATTTTTGAACGATGCCCTCCACCAAACCCCGCATCTGGTCCTATATCGACCCCCTCAATCACGCACGTTTGAAGGCGCTGGCGAAACGTCCGGGATCGAATGAATCCCAGATCGTCAACGACGCCCTCACCGCGTTTTTCATGGGCGAACATGAAGTCAAACGGGACGCCGCGCTGATCCGGCGCCTCGACCGCATGACCCGGCAGGCCGAAAGCCTCAATCGCAGTCAGGTTATCACAGCGGAAGCCTTTGCGCTGTTCGTTCGCTACTTCCTGACGGTCATCCCCCCCGTGCCGGATGCAGACAAGCGCGCCGCCCAGGCGCAGGGCGCTGCGCGCTTCGAGCGCTTTATTGAGAGCCTGCGAACCGTCCTCGCGGACGGCGAGACCGTCATCTTCGCCGCACTCCAGGATGTCATGTCCGACGAGAGCGCCTTCTTCACCAAGGACGAATTGATGCGCCTGCACGATCCGGCGCCGGAGCGGGAGCATGCCGATGCCTGACGCGCGCGCGCAAACCTACCTTCGAACCGAGACCATGCTGAAAACCGCCATGGGACCGGCTGTCGTCGAGGCGCTGGATGATCCAGCCATTGTCGAAGTGATGGTCAATCCCGATGGCAAGGTCTGGATCGACGCCCATGGCGGCGGCCGCATGGAGACGGGGGCCGTCATGCCCGCTGCGGAAGCCGAACGGGTCATTCGCGTCGTCGGCAGCCATATCGGTCAGGAAGTGGACAGGCTCCACCCCATTGTCAGCGCCGAGCTGCCGGGCGGGGGAGAACGCTTCGAGGGCGTCATTCCGCCCGTGACCACGGCGCCGTGCTTCTCCATTCGAAAGCCCGCCGCCCGCGTTTTCACGCTCGATGACTATGTCGAGACCGGTGTCACGACCGCAGAGGACGCCGACGCGCTCAGGGCCGCCGTCTACGACGCCATGAACATCCTTATCGTCGGCGGCACAGGGTCGGGCAAGACCACCCTCGCAAACGCCTTGCTTGCAGAGGTCGCACTGAGCGGCGATCGCGTGGTGATCCTCGAAGACACGCGCGAGCTGCAATGCGAGGCCAGGGACAAGGTCAATCTGCGCACTCAGGCCGGCGCTGTCGCCATGGCCGATCTCGTTCGCTCGACGCTTCGGCTGCGACCCGACCGGATTATCGTCGGCGAAGTTCGCGGCGGCGAAGCCCTCGACATGCTCAAAGCCTGGAACACGGGCCATCCGGGCGGAATCGCCACCATTCACGCCAACTCCGCAGGCGGCGGACTCCAGCGCCTTGAACAGCTTGTGTCGGAAGTGACGGCGCAGACGCCGCACGCCCTGATCGCCGAAGCCATCGATCTCATCGTGTTCATCGCGGGGCGCGGACCGGAACGCCGGATACGGACAATCAGCCGGGTGCTTGGCCGCAAGGCCGGCGACTACCGCCTGGAGCCATTTTCCTCACCCGTCAGCCAAATCGTCAAAATGAAAGGAAGCTCATCATGACTCTGACGAAAAACACTTGCCGCGCACTCGCAATCACGCTCGGTCTCATCGTCCTTGTTGGTCCCGCCCATGCGGCCGGGTCCGGCATGCCCTGGGAAGCGCCCCTCGATTCCATCCTCCAGTCGATCGAGGGGCCGGTGGCTAAGATCGTCGGCACGCTCGCCATCATCATCACCGGCCTGACGCTGGCCTTCGGCGATACGGGCGGCGGCTTCCGCAAACTCATCCAGATCGTGTTCGGGCTCTCCATCGCGTTCACAGCGACGAGCTTCTTCCTGTCCTTCTTCTCGTTCGGCGGCGGCGCGACGATCTGATGACCGAAGGTTTCGCCATACCCGTGCACCGCTCCTTGACCGAGCCGATCCTGATGGGCGGCGCGCCCCGCAACGCCGCCATCCTCAACGGCACGATCGCGGCTGCGCTGGGCCTGGGGCTTCAGGTATGGGTCGCCGGCATCCTCTACTGGATCATCGCACATGGCGCCTGCGTCTTCATGGCGAAACGGGACCCGAAATTCATGGACGTAGTTCTACGCCACATCCGCCATGAGGGGTATCTCGCATGATGAATCTCAAGGAATACCGGCAGTCAAATAAGAGGCTTGCAGACTTTCTGCCCTGGGCCTGTCTGATTGCGCCTGGCGTCGTCCTGAACAAGGATGGGAGCTTCCAGCGCTCAGCGATGTTTCGCGGGCCCGATCTGGAGAGCGCGACGGCGGCGAGCCTCGTTTCCGTCTGTTCACGCATCAACAACGCCTTGAAGCGTTTCGGTTCCGGTTGGGCGCTCTATTTCGAGGCGGCTCGCGAACCGGCGACGGACTATCCGGAAAGCCAGTGGCGCGATCCGGTGGGCTGGTTGATCGACGAGGAACGCAGGGGACGCTTCACAGAAGCCGGCGCTCTGTTCGAAAGCCGCTACACGCTGACTTTCGCCTTTCTGCCGCCTGCCGACAGCGTCAATCGCATCGAGGATGCGTTTGTTGAAAAGCCGGCCGAAGAAGCCGGGCTCGCCGCTTTCGATCATCTCGCCCGGTTCATCGCTGAAACCGACCGCAGTCTTGATCTTATCGCCTCTGTGGTGCCCGAAGCGCGTTTTCTGACAGACGACGAGACGCTGACTTACCTCCAATCGAGCCTGTCGTCCAAACGCCATCCGGTTTGCGCTCCTGAAACGCCCGCCTATCTCGATGCGGTTCTGGGAGGCGTCGATCTTGTTGGCGGCTTGGAACCGATGCTCGGCGGCGACCATCTGCGCGTCCTCTCCCTGCAGGGCTTTCCGAACGCAACCGAGCCGGGCCTTTTCGACGATCTGAATCGTCTGGGATTTCCGTATCGCTGGATGACCCGTTTCCTGCCGATGGACAAATCGGAGGCGACAACGGTTCTCGGCCGATACCGGCGTCAGTGGTTCGCCAAACGAAAATCCCTGACGGCCATCGTCAAAGAGGTCATGACGAATGAAGCTTCTGCGCTCGTCGATACAGATGCGGACAATAAAGCGGCGGACGCCGATGCGGCGCTTCAGGCGCTCGGGGAAGATCATGTCAGCTATGGCTATGTGACGACATCGGTCGCGGTCATGGATGAGGACGCGGCCTCCGCCGACGAGATGATCCGTGAGGTGGAGCGGATCATCAATGGACGGGGTTTCGTTGCGATGAACGAAACGGTCAACGCCGTCGACGCATGGCTCGGCGGCTTGCCCGGTCACGCCTACGCCAATGTGCGTCAGCCGATCATCCACACACTCAATCTCGTTCACATGATGCCGCTTTCGGCCGTCTGGGCAGGCCCAGTCGAGAATGCTCATTTAAACGGCCCGCCGCTTCTCTACGCAACCGCGAACTCGAACACCCCATTCCGGCTCGTGCCCCACCAGAACGATGTCGGACACATGCTGGTTGTCGGCCCGACCGGCGCCGGCAAGTCGGTGCTGCTCGCTTTGATCACAGCTCAGTTCCGGCGCTACGCCGGGGCTCAAGTCTTCTTGTTTGACAAAGGCGGATCGGCCCGCGCCATCACCGCCGGCATGGGAGGCGAACACTATGCGCTCGGTGAAGACAGGGGGCTTTGTTTTCAGCCGCTCGCCCGTATCGATGCAGATGCAGAGCGGTCCTGGGCGCTGGAATGGGTGTCCGGTCTGCTCGCCCATGAAGGCGTCGCTATCGATCCCGACGTGAAAGACGCCGTCTGGACGGCGCTGACATCGTTGAGCGCGGCGCCGAAAGCAGAGCGGACGATGACCGGCCTGTCGGTGCTCCTGCAATCCAACCGGCTCAAACAGGCGCTCGCGCCCTACACGCTCGCAGGCGCCCACGGCGCCTTGCTCGATGCCGATGACGAATCACTCGGGCAAAACGATTGGCAATGCTTCGAGATGGAGGAGCTGATGCACCAGCCCTCGCTCGTGCCGCCTGTGCTGACCTACCTCTTTCACCGCCTGGAGGCGCGATTCGACGGCCGACCAACTTTGCTCATTCTGGATGAAGCCTGGGTGTTTCTCGATAACCCGCTCTTCTCCGAGCGCATTCGCGAATGGCTCAAAGTTCTCCGGAAACGGAATGTCTCGGTTATTTTCGCAACGCAGTCCTTATCGGACATCTCCCGCAGCACCATCGCGCCTGCGATTATCGAAAGCTGCCCCTCGCGCATCTTTTTGCCGAATGACCGCGCACTCGAACCTCAGCAGCAGGACACTTATCGCGCGTTCGGATTGAACGACCGTCAGATCGAAATCATCGCGGAGGCGAGTCCGCGACAGGACTATTATTTCCAGTCGCGTTCCGGAAATCGTTTGTTCGATCTCGATCTCGGCCCAGTCAGTCTCGCCTTCTGCGCCGCGTCATCCAAAGCGGATCACAAGCTCATTGATGACGTTCAGGGCGCACACCCGGAAGCATTCGCCGTCCAATGGCTGCGCGCCCGCGATCTGGGCTGGGCGGCCGATCTCATAACCGCCACCCCCTCAACAAAAGGAGATGTTCCATGCGCCGCAGAATAATAGCAGCTCTCTTACTGGCGGCCGCGCCGATGACCATAGCGCCGCCCGCCCACGCGATTTTCGGGGTCGGAGACATCGTGATCGATCCCTCCAATCTCGCTCAGAACATCCTCACAGCGGCGAACACGTTGGAGCAAATCAACAATCAGGTGAAGCAGCTTCAGAACGAAGCGGACATGCTCATCAACCAGGCGACCAACCTCGTGCGCACGGGATACAATCCGCAGGCTGAGATAAACCGGTTGTTGGGCGAGATTGCGGTTCTCATGGACCGCGCGCGATCGATCTCCTACGTCGTCAGCGAAACCGACCGGCTCTTTCAGGAAAACTTCCCTGAGGACTATTCCGCCTGGTCGCGCACTCAAATGGCGACCGCCGCAGAAATGCAATGGGTGTCCGCCCGTTCGGCGTTCAACGACACGCTGTTGGTTCAGTCGCAGATCGTTCAGACGCTCAAAGCGGACACATCATCCCTGGACGCGATGCTGGCGGAAACGGCGGTAGCGGAAGGCAATCTCTCGGTTTCGCAGACCGGCAATCAGATCGCCGCGCTCGGCGTCAAACAGAGCATGCAGATGCAGGAATTGATGGCCGCGCAATATCGCGCCGACGCGCTGGCGCGCGCCCGCGATCTGCAGATCGAGCGAGAGGGTCGCGAAAAGCTCGCCCGCTTCGTCGGCGGCTCCAGCGCCTACACGCGCTGACAGGGGAGAGCGATGGAAGACCTCGGCATCATCGATCGGTTTCTGGCGACCTTTTCGACCTATATCGATTCAGGTTTCGGGTTGCTTGGTCCCGACGTCGCCTATCTGACGGCGTTCCTGATCGGCATCGATGTCGTCCTTGCCGGGCTCTTCTGGGCGATGGGGCCGGAGAACAACATCATCGGCACGTTCGTCAAGAAGGTGCTCTATGTCGGCTTCTTCGCGCTCATCCTCAATAATTTCGCCTTCCTCGCCAATGTCATCTTCGAGAGCTTCGCGCAGCTCGGTCTGAATGCCTCCGGCTCGACCATTACGGCCGCCGATTTGCTGCGCCCCGGTTTCGTCGCCGATACCGGCTTCAGCGCCGGTCATCCCTTGCTCGAAGAAATCGGCGATTTGACCGGTCCCGTCGGCTTCTTCGTCAACTTCGTCACCATCGCGATTCTGTTTCTCGCCTGGCTCATCACACTCTTCGCCTTCTTCTTTCTGGCGATCCAGCTCTTCGTCACGGTCATCGAATTCAAGCTGACGACACTCGCAGGTTTCGTCCTCATTCCCTTTGCACTGTGGAACAAGACCTCGTTCCTGGCTGAGCGCGTTCTCGGGAATGTCATCTCATCCGGGATCAAACTGATGGTGCTGGCAGTGATTGTCGGCATCGGTTCCACTCTCTTCGGATCTGTGACGGCGGAAATCACGCCGGGCGACGTAACCCTGGAAGACGCCGCCACCGTCATTCTGGCGTCGCTTGCACTCGTCGCACTTGGAATCTTCGGTCCTGGCATCGCCGCCGGCCTCGTCTCAGGCGCGCCGCAATTGGGCGCAGGCGCAGTCGTGGGAACCGCAGCCGGGGTTGGAGCGGGCGCTGTCGCCGGAGGCGCGCTCGCGGGCGGCGCCATGCGTGCAGGCGCAGCAGCAACAGGCGGCGCCATCAAGGCAGGCGCATCTCTTAGCGGCGGCGCCGCGACTTCCTATTCCCTCGGAAAGGCCGCCTCCGGCGCAAACGGATGGCGCGCCGCCGCCGCCGGCGTGGGAGCCATGGCGGAGGCTGGCGCGAGGAGTTTCGCAAGCGGCGCTCGCTCGGCAGCCTCTCGGGCCGTCGCTCCTGTGAAGCGGAGCTTCGAAAGCGGAGGCCGCACAGCTTTCAGCGCCACAGGCGGAACGCTTGGTGAGGTTGCCACCGCCCCGTCCGCTACGGGCGGCGCGCCGAATTGGGCGCGGCAGGTTCAACGACAGCAATTGCAGAGAGACGCAAGCCTCGCAGCCGCATCGGCCTTGCGTGACGGCGCCAATAACGGTTCTGGGGGCGGGTCGGGCGACGGTCCGCGTCTCAAACAGGATGAGGACTGATCGATGTTCTGGAAAAGACAACAGCAAAAATATGGAACCACGCCGGAAGCCGTCACGCCTTACCAGCGCGCAGCACAGGTCTGGGATGACCGGATCGGATCGGCGCGCGTGCAGGCGGAGAACTGGCGCCTGACTGCGCTCGTCGCCTTGGCGCTCGCCTTTGTCATGTCAGCCGCATTCATCTGGCGGTCCACACAAAGCATCATCACGCCCTATGTCGTCGAACTCGAAACAGACGGCCGCGTCCGCACGGTGCAATCGGCGGTTGCCGATTATAAACCGACTGACGCTCAGATTGCGTACCAACTCGCGGAATTTGTCAAACAGGTGCGGTCGGTGTCGATCGACCCCATTGTCGTGCGCGAAAACTGGTTGAAAGCCTACGCCTTCACGACCGATCAGGCGGCGCTCACCCTGAACGACTACGCCCGCGAGAACGATCCTTTCGCGGAGGTCGGTAAACGCTCAGTGTCCGTCGAAATCCAAAGCATCGTGCGGTCTTCTCAAGACAGTTTCGATCTGCGCTGGCGCGAAACGACATTTCGGTCGGGCGTTCAGGTGTCATCGGCGACCTATACCGGGGTTCTCGCCATCGTCTTCGATCCGCCTCGTGACGAAGAAACCCTGCATCGCAATCCGCTCGGGCTCTACGTCCACGGCATCAACTGGTCAAAAGATCTCGCTCAAGGAGGCAATCAATGATCCGCACTCTCGTAATAATCGGCGCGCTCGTCTCATTGGGCGCCTGCGCTTCCACCAATCCCCATGACAACTTCGTTCTTGATGACGCGGAGTTCATGGAGGCCGTCTATCTGGCGGACGATCCGAACGGGGAACCCCTCATCATCGAGAGGATCGAGCCGCTCGCGATGGCCGGACAACTCAAACCGCTGACGGAATCGCCAATAGCGGCGGTCCCAGAGTTGAAACCCTATGAAGCCATCGACGAGGCGAACCGGAGCGCCGCCGTTGAACCCGACGCGACAAGCTTCATCAACGCCATCCAGATTTATCCCTATACGATTGGCGCGCTCTATCAAGTCTACACTGCCCCGGAGCAGGTGACAGACATAGCGCTCCAACCCGGCGAGGAGCTGATGTCGGTTTCCGCCGGCGACACCGTGCGCTGGGTCCTGGGCGATACGGTCTCAGGCTCTGGCGACGCCAGTCAGACGCACATTCTGGTGAAGCCAATCGCCTCCGGTCTCAAGACCAACCTCATCATCACCACCTCCAAACGGACCTACCACATCGAAATGACGTCCTACCGCGAAACCTATATGGCGGCGGTGTCCTGGCGTTATCCGCATGAAGAACTGGTCACGGCGCGCGGCGATGCTGCCCGCCGGCAGGCGCAGGGGCGCACTGTCATTGATCGCGGCCTCAGCCTTGATCGCATCAATTTCCGTTATGAGATCAAAGGCGACGCCCCCCACTGGCGTCCATTGCGCGCTTTCGATGACGGCCGGAAAGTCTATATTCAGTTTCCGTCCCGTCTCGATCAAGGCGAGGCGCCGCCGCTCTTTGTCGTCGGGCGCAATGGCGACAGCCAGCTCGTCAATTATAGGATCAATGGTTCATACTATATCATCGACCGCTTGTTTGCGGTTGCCGAACTGCGCCTCGGTGAAGACGATCAAGAGGTGGTTCGGATCGAACGCACCGCCGCTCCAAGAAATTGGATGGCGGGCCTATGAGCGCGGTTGAACAAGACGACAGCCTGGCGATCCGCGCCAAGCCCCGGCCGGTCAAGCGCTTTAACAAGCGTGTCCTGATCGGGGCGTCGTCGGTCGCCGCCCTCCTGATCCTTGGCGCCGCCGCAATGGCGTTGCGCACGCCGGATCGCGCGCAAGAGGCGCACACGGAACTGTACAATACGCGGCACAAACCCATGCCCGACGCCTTTGCGTCCTTGCCCGAAAGCTATGGCGACATGCCGTCAAGGCTCGGCCCACCGCTGCCGGGCGACCTTGGCGCCGCCATGATAGGCGCGCCGCGGATCGAGGACGCGCCGGAAAACCCGTTCAGATACCGGCCGGCGCGCGTGGCGAGCGCGGGATCGGGAACCGGTGCGCCCAGCGCCGCAGATGAGGCGCGGACGTCTGACCTCTTCTTCATCAACAACAGTGCGCAGGGCGGGCGGGTTTTGACCGCGAGCGACGACGGCGCGCCCACAAGGCTTGATCAGCTCGCATCCGTCATCAATGCAGGCGTCGAAGACAGGACGGCTTCGACAGGATTCGCGGATGCGCTCGATCCGAATTTCCAGCAGCACAAAGAAGGTTTTCTCGGCGCCGAAGTCGATGACGGGATTTACAACCCACATCGCTTGCAGGCGCCCATCTCGCCCTATCAGGTCATGGCCGGCACGATCATTCCCGCAAGCCTGGTGACGGGGCTCAATTCCGATCTTCCCGGTCAGGTCATCGCGCAGGTCACGGAGAATATTTACGACACGCCGACGGGCGCACACTTACTCATCCCGCAAGGCTCGCGACTTATAGGCCGGTATGACAGCGTCATCGCCTATGGCCAGTCACGCGCGCTCGTCGTCTGGTCGCGCATCATCATGCCGGACGGCTCGTCCATCGTGATCGACAACCTGCCGGGCGTCGACATGGCCGGTTACGCCGGCCTCGAAGACCGGGTCGACTATCACACATGGCGCCTGTTCCAGGCCGCCATCCTGTCATCGGTTCTTTCCGTCAGCGCCGAACTCGGTCGTGACAGCAATGACGATGAAATTCTTGAAGCCCTTCGCGACGGCGGCCAGCGCACGATCAACCAGGCGGGCCAGCAAATCATCACCAAGCAACTGAATGTCCAACCAACGATCACGGTGCGGCCCGGCTACCGGCTGCGCGTGATCGTCAACAAGGACATCGTATTGAAGCCCTACGGAGATTGAACGTATGAGCGCCACCTCTCTCAAGATCGGACCCTTGCCCGACACGACGCCCGTCAAGCTGACCATTGCCATCGATCCTGACGTCAACGCGGATCTGGAGCTGTACGCTCAGATTTACGAAGAGACGTACAAGGAAAAAGCATCCGTGGCGGCGCTGATCCCGTCCATGCTCGAAGCGTTCCTTGCGAGCGATAGTGGTTTCAAGAAAGCCCGCAAGGCGCGCGGCCCTCATCCCAACTCATCAAAGTAGCAGAGGAGTACATAACCATGGCGACCATCGGCCAGTTTCGTCTCACCCACGAAGGATATGAAGGCACCATCTCGACCCTGAGCATGGCGCGCAAAGTTCGCATCGTTCCGAACGGTGCCAAGAAGAATGAAAACTCCCCGGACTTCTTTGTGAAGACCGGACAATGCGACCTCGGTTTCGCGCACCGGAAGATGTCCGAAGGCCAGAGCCCGCGTCCCTATCTCAAGGTCTTTCTGGACGATCCAAGCTTTGTCGAACCGATCTGGGCGGCCCTGTTCGAGCAGGACGGCAAGGCGGATCTCGTCTGGTCGCGTCCGCGACCGACAGCGAGCTAGTCAATCGAGACGGCCAATCATGCCTTCGCGTCGAACCATATCTGAAGAGGAGATCGAAGACGGCCTGAATGTCGTCGCACGATTGATCGACAGATATGGAGACGTCTATTGGCCAGTCTTCGAGCGGCTGGAAAGGGAATTGGAACAACGCAAGTCGAGATCCGCTCGTGTAAAGTCTCGGTTGAATCGCGAACAATATCAGATCCAAAATGTCGATATACTGTCTCAGTGATTGCGCGTATTCAGACGCCTCTAGTTTTTGCTGGGAGCATTAAATCAAAGTGTCCATGAATTTCTATGAGAGACTAAACGCCATCAAAAAACGAAATAAACTATTCATCCAGACGGCAAGAGAATTCTGTTAAATCTTCATGCGCGGGGTGTTGGAAATAGAGGCGTGAGACAATGACCGTAAACATACAGACGCGGGGAGAAGCGATCATCCAGGACGCTGAGGCAGTCTTGAAAGGCGTGAAGGCTTTGGCGCAGGAGACGTTCACACGATCTGACCTATCGGGGCTCATCGAGCCTTTTACGTCCCGGATCGAGTATTTCCTGAAATCTGTCGTTTTTCCGGGCGCGAGCCGGAGAACGACCCTGAACACGCTCATCGGCGATCTCGCGCCCCTTGGCGCACAATCGACGACACTGGAGGCCCTTCATCATCTGCGCGAGCTTTACAACACGTCCAAACATGATCCGGACACGGAGCTGAAATGGCGTCGATGCATGGAAACGCTTTCAGGCGCTGTCGCCGCGTTGCAAGACATTGCCGGGCTCGGCCTTGCAACGGTGGATGCGATATTCGAGCAGGACCTCAGTTCGGTGGTCTATGTCGGCTTCTGGGATCACTATGCGGGCGGTGAAACGGAAGTCGGGCTCTTCTTGCCCAGCGATCACTGGCTTGGCACATCGCCGATCAGCACTTTTCATTTGCCGATGTCGGACTGGGACCAGGTAAAGCCGCTGCTCGCCGGCCACCCACGTTACGAGTCCGGAGAAAAAGCCTTGGACGAAGACCTCTGGAAGTCGTTTTCAGAGGAAGGCGATTTTTTAGATGCAGGGGCCTGGGAGGGAGATGTCCGCGAGCTGTTGATGCTGCTCTCGCCTTTTAACGACAAGGCGCTGGAAAAGGCGGTCATTCCCTTCCTCGCGCGCCAGAACGATCTTCTCTCGGTCGGCGTCGCCATTATGTCCGCCGCTGTCGACGTGGCCCGGGCCGATCCGGGCCTTGTCGGTCAGACGCTTCGACGGCGGGTAGCGGAACGGGCGAAGAAGGAATACGCCGCCGAGGTGACGACGTCGCTCGGGCGGGCGGTGCTGGATTCGGTGAGCGATCTTCTGAAGCGCGTTCCCACCGGACAGCGCGCCGCCCTCGCCGGCCCCGCCTTTCGGAAGGCGGAGACGAAGACTGCGCCGCCTCGCGACATACCGTTGCGTTTGGAAGGCACGACATTCGTCTGGCTGATCGCCTGAGGCGCGTCCGCGGCGGCGTCATTGCAGACAAAATGAAGTTTTGTCAGCGACCCCCACGGTCAGATCCGACCAGGGGTTATACATGCTCGTTTATCTAACCTCCCGGAGTGCTGCGTGAATGGTCCTTCTTTAGTGGACATTCCCGACCTGGGCGCCCTTGTCGTCGCTGACCAGACCCTGATGTCATATTTGACTACGGCATCAATCTTGAAATCTAGCAAATTCAAGCGAATATAAGCTTCAACAGCGAACTTGGAGTAATCGACAATGAGTACAAAGACAAGCTCTGCAGCGGACGCAGAAAATGACAATGAAGGGGACGGCAAAGTCGTCCAGCTTCGCACGGCGAAAGCCTCGAAAGCGTCGGAACGCAAATGGGGTAAACAGGTCATGGATCTCGGTTTCTGCATCGTGCCGTCCCTGTTGTTGCGGGCGCAGAACCGTCTCGGCCTGAATCCGACCCAGCTCGCAGTTCTGATGCAGCTCTGCGACTTCTGGTGGGAAGACGCGCGCAAACCTTATCCAAGTAAAGAGACGCTTTCGGAGCGACTCGGTATATCAAAGAGGCAATTGCAGCGTTACATCGCCGATCTCGAACAGGCCGGTTTGGTGACGCGGATTGAACGGCATCATGCCGGGCACGGCGGCAAGCTGAGCAATATCTACGACCTCTCCGGTCTGGTGGCGAAGCTGAAAAAGCTCGAACCGGAATTCCGTGAAGCCGATGAGAAAGCGAGGGAAACACGCAAGGCCGTGCGCCGCCGGGCTCATCGTCGTGCGGCCGGGATCAAGAAAACGGCGTGATGGGAAAAAGAGGGCCTAAAAAAAGCTTTGCCCCGGGCGCATGCGAAGCAGAGGCGGGTCCGGGGCTTACGGTGCTAATATGGCAAAAAACGTAGGAGAAGTCAAGATCGACCAGTGGGATGGGCCGACGCTCGACGCCATCGAGACCGCGCTCTCAACTGACCGATTCACGAAATATGTAGACGCCTGCGGCGGGGACCGCAAGGCGGCCTTCCGTCTTTACGGTTGGAACACAGCGATCAGCGCGGCCTTTTACGGCCCGTTGCAGACGCTCGAAGTGACCCTTCGCAACGCCCTTAGCGCATCGCTGACGGTCCAGTATGGCGCAACCTGGTATGACGCGGCCGGGCCGGGCCTCGACGCCCATGCGCTTAAGAAAATCGATGAATCGAAGCGCGGCCTGGCGAAAGAGGGTCATCCTGTCGACGCTCCGCATATGGTGGCGAATCTGTCTTTCGGCTTCTGGGTGTCGCTTCTTGGCGCCGGCGGTCGCCGGCAAGGTGCGCCGAAAGCGAATTACGAAATGACCCTCTGGCGGCCGGCGCTGCGGCACGCCTTTCCCGGCGCACCCAAACTGAACCGCAAGGCGGCGCACAGTCCGTTCGAGCATATGCGTCTGCTCCGAAACCGGATAGCCCATCATGAGCCGGTTCACGCCCGGCGCCTCGACAAGGACTATGAGAGTATTCTCAAGGTTCTGGACTGGATGTCGCCCGAAGCGCGCGCCTGGGTCGAGGCATCATCGAGAATTCCTGACCTGCTCGCACAATTCAAAGACTTGGAGCATGTAAAATTCTGAGATGAACGATCAAAGTCCAACTAATGCCGATGCGGATCTGACCCTCGATCTGCCATCCTTCCTCCGGTTGTTTCAGCGCCGGGGCCGGTCGATCATGTGGCTTTTGGGCGCTGGCGCCTCGCGCGCCGCCGGCATCAAAACCGGCTGGGATATGATCTGGGACTTCAAGCGTTCGATTTACCGGTCTCAGAAAGGGGTGCGCGACTCGGCGCTGCCGGACAATACCGATGTGCGCGCGCGGCGTCTCATTCAGCGCTATTTCGATGAGACGGGCGACTATCCGCCGCCCGACGATCCGTCCGAATACGCGGCGTATTTCGAGGCAGCTTATCATGCCGAAAGCGACCGACGCCGTTATATCGAAGACGCCGTCTCGGCGGCGCGGCCGACGCATGGCCACAAAGTTTTGGTCGCGTTGATGGACAAGAATCTCTGCGACATCGTCTGGACCGCGAATTTCGACCGGCTCGTCGAAGACGCCGCCGCCGCACAGTTTGAGACGACCGGCCGGTTGACCGACGGCGACCTCAACAATCCATCGACCGTCGTCGAGGCGATTTCGGAAAGCCGGTGGCCGGTTTACGGAAAGCTGCATGGCGATTTTCAGAGCCGGAGTCTGAAGAACACGGCTTCGGAACTTCAGTCTCAGGATGAAACGCTGCGCCGGGCGCTAGTCGACGCGTGCCGGACGCGCGGCCTCGCGATCATGGGTTATAGCGGCCGCGACGGTTCCGTCATGGAGGCGCTGACCCACGCTATCGATGAAGGCGGCCTGCCCCAAGGCCTTTACTGGTTTCATCGCGGCGATGGAGAGGTTTTTCCGGCGGTGAGTGAACTGATCCGGAAGGCGCGGGTGAAAGGAATAGACGCCCATCTTGTCGAGGCTCAGGGTTTCGACGAAGCGATGTCAGAGATCGCGACCTTCCTCCCGGAGCTGGACGGTGTCGCCGCCAAATTCCGCACGGAACGCGCGGGTCGCCGCGCAGCGATCCAGACCGGAAAGCGCGGTAAGAAGTTTCCTGTCATTCGTACCAACGGATTTCCTGTGACGGCCTATCCACAGATCGCCCGCCTGATCGGGTGCGAGATCGGCAACTCGAAGGAAGTGCGCGAAGTTCTGGAGGCGTCAGGACATAAGGGCGTTGCAACACGCATCCGCGACGGCGTCATCGCTTTTGGCGACGATGATGATCTGCGCGCCGCCTATTCAGGCAACGACATCAAGGAGTGGAATACACATCCGATTCTGGACAGCCGTCTCGTCCGGGAATCGGGCGAACGTCGGCTCCTGCGCGATGCGCTCTTTACGGCAATCTCGGCGGCGTCCGGACTTGAACTAAAATATCGACGCGGCGAAACGCTCGTGCTTGCTGAACCGAGCGTAACACCCGCCAGTCGTTTCCGTGGATTGGGAAATCCGAACGCCGTCAAGGGCGTTGTCGCCGGGACCGGGATCGACTGGATCGAGGTTTGCGGCCTTCGGCTCGACTATCGGGACGATCGTCTCTGGCTGCTGCTCAATCCGCGAACGCACCTCATTTGGAACGATGAGGCGAGCCCGGAAGACAAGAACAAGGCGAAGGACTTTGTACGCGAACGCATGGCGCTACGGTATAATTCGCAGTCAAATGATCTCCTCGAAAGCTGGCGAACGATCCTCCTGGGCGCCGATAAAGGAGAGGCCACGCTGACTGCGGGACCGTTCACAAAGGGGATCGGCGCCAGCTTCATCATTAACACGATTAGCGGTTTCAGCGGGAGGAGCCAATGAGCGACAAGCGGCCCTTCGATCTCACGGCGCATGAACGCCTGCGCGAGCCGCTTCTGCGCTTCGGCTCAACTGCGGACAATGACGTGGACGTGCATCCGCTGCGCGGTCTCCTGCGCTATGGCCCCTATAGCCGAAACTGGATCGCCGGCGTTCCGGATCAGATCCGGATCGCCATGATCGGCCAGCAGGGCATGATCGGAAAAATGCGGGGCCTCGTCAGCGAGTTGGAAAGCAACCTGCGCCCGCGCGACGCCACTGCTTACCGGCCTGACTATCAGAGCATGTCGAAGACATTCGGTGTCAGGCCCGTCGGCGCCGGGTCGGCGAGCGAAATCATCTTGCCGGACACGCTGACCGATGACGTCCTGCGCGCCAGGAAGCCTTATGTGGTGCTCGCCGAAGCCTTGCAGCGCGCCATCACGCAGTTGAAGGCGACGCGAAATGATTTCGACGTGGTGTTCATCGGCATCGATGTGGCCTGGGAGCCGGCCTTTGTGGAGCGTGATGAGGAAGACTTCGATCTGCACGACTATCTGAAAGCCGTGGGCGCCAGCATGGGCGTCAGCGTGCAGCTTATCCGGAGCGACAAGGCGCTCGATTATCATTGCCGCGCCAGCGTCATGTGGCGGCTCTCGATCGCTCTCTACACCAAGGCGGGGGGCGTTCCCTGGGTGCTGGAGGACGTCCACCCGCAGACAGCCTTTATCGGCATCGATTACGCCATGCGTCGGGCGGAGGACGACGGTCCCCGCTTCGCGATCTGCTGTGCGCAGGTGTTCGACGCGGAAGGCTCAGGACTGGAATTCATCGCCTACAAAGCGGACGGCGTCAGCGTCTACGGGGATAATCCCTATCTCAATCACACGCAGATGCTGAAAATCATCGCCCGCAGCCTCACCATCTATCAGAGGAAGCATTATGGCGATCTGCCCAAACGGGTTGTGATCCACAAGAACACGCCTTTTCGTGATGAAGAAATCGATGGATGTCTAAATGCCCTTTCATCGGTGGACGCTGTCGAGCTGATCCAGGTGCAACAGGACACGGGATGGCGCGGCTATCGCGTCGACGCCGCCCAGAAAGTGGCGGGCTATCCGGTCGAACGCGGGAGCCTGATGCCGATCGGCGCTCATGAAGCGCTCCTATGGAGCCGCGGCGATCTCCCCGAAGTGGCGCTGCGTGGCGCTCACTATTTCAAGGAGGGGAAGGGCACGCCTGAACCGCTTCTTATCACCCGACATGCGGGGCGGGGCGATTTCGGCGATGTGTGCAGCGATACACTCGGGCTCACCAAAATGGATTGGAACAACGACGGCCCGTATGACGGCATGCCGGTCACACTGAACTATGCGGGAAGGCTCGCCCAGATCGTAAAACGGATGCCGGATTTGCAGCCTCATCCCTATCCGGTCCGGTTGTTTATGTGATCGAACCACTTTTCGCCGCCTTCCATGAGCTGCGCTTGCCGAGCCGGTCGTGTTAGTGTTTAAAGAGTTTACGCTCCATCCATTGAAATTATGCGGTACATATTCGGTACTTTTTGTGGTACAAATTCAGGCAGGAGACCGCATAACCAATTGAAATAACAGTATTTTTGAGATTAGTTGGAGCGCATCGCCCGCTCCATTTCTTAAAGACAAGAAAAAACGCCGAAGCCTGCGGCGGTGCGCAACGCACCCCTTGCGGAAGGGGGCGGAACAGCTATGTTGCAGGCCCACCGCCACCTATCGCCACCTTAAGAGCGGGGCCGCTGGCCTCGAAACCGCCATGCAATTGCGCAACATCGCCATCATCGCCCATGTCGATCATGGCAAGACGACCCTGGTCGATTGCCTGCTGAAGCAATCGGGCGCCTTTCGCGAGGGCCAGCAGGTTGCCGAGCGCGCCATGGATTCGGGCGATATCGAGCGCGAGCGCGGCATCACCATCCTTGCCAAATGCACCTCCGTGCAATGGAAGGAGTGCCGCATCAACATCGTCGACACGCCGGGCCATGCCGATTTCGGCGGCGAGGTCGAGCGCATCCTCGACATGGTGGACGGCGTGCTGGTTCTGGTGGACGCGGCCGAAGGGCCGATGCCGCAAACGAAATTCGTCCTTGGCAAGGCGCTGGCCCTGGGGCTGCGCCCCATCGTCGTCGTCAACAAGGCCGACCGTCCCGACGCCCGCCCGTTCGAAGTGCAGAACGAAATGTTCGATCTGATGGCCGCCCTTGGCGCCGAGGAAGCGCAGCTCGATTTTCCCACCCTGTTCGCCTCGGCAAAACAGGGCTGGGCGGCGGAAGCGCCGGACGGGCCCCATGAGAACATGGACCTGTTGTTCGATTTGATCTTGCGCCACGTGCCCGCGCCCGAGGCCCAGCCGCAAGCGCCGTTCCGCATGCTGGCGACGACGCTGGAATATGACAATTACCTTGGCCGGGTGTTGACCGGGCGCATCCATTCCGGCATCTGCCGCGTCAATCAAACGGTGAAGGCCTTAAGGCCGGACGGCACCCAGGCGGACGATGGGCGCATCGTGCAGCTGCTGGCCTTTCGCGGGCTGGAGCGGGTGCCCGTAACGGAAGCGGCGGCGGGCGACATCGTCGCCATCGCCGGTCTGAAAGAGGCGTCCGTCGCCGACACCATCTGCGAGCCCCAGGAAAACGAAGCCCTGGCGGCCCAGCCGGTCGATCCGCCGACCCTGGCGATGACGTTCTCGGTCAACGATTCGCCCCTGGCCGGCCGCGACGGCGACAAGGTGACAAGCCGCCTGATCAAAGCCCGCCTCGCCCGCGAGAGCGAAGGCAATGTCGCCATCCGCGTGCGCGAAACCGGCACGGCCGGCGAGTTCGAAGTGGCCGGGCGCGGCGAGCTGCAAATCGCGGTGCTGATCGAAATGATGCGGCGCGAAGGCTTCGAGCTTTCCGTCAGCCGCCCGCGCGTGCTTTTCAAAACCGATCCGGAAACCGGCCAGCGGCTGGAGCCGATCGAGCAGGTGGTCGTCGATGTGGACGAGGAATATGCCGGGGCGGTGATGGAAAAGCTGGGCCAGCGCCGCGGCGAATTGACCGACATGCGCACGACGGGCGGCGCGAAACAGCGCCTGACCTTCCTTGCGCCCACCCGCGCCCTGATCGGCTACCATTCCGAATTCCTGACCGATACGCGCGGCACCGGCATCCTCAACCGCCTGTTCCACGGCCACGCGCCGTTCAAGGGCGAGATCAAAAGCCGCAAATCGGGCGCGCTGATTTCAACGGGCATGGGCGAGACGGTCGCTTATGCGCTCTGGAATCTGGAGGAGCGCGGCAAGCTGTTCGTCGCGCCGGGAGAGGCGACCTATCCCGGCATGATCATCGGCGAACATACGCGCAGCAACAATCTCGAGGTCAACCCGCTGAAGGCCAAGCAGCTCACCAACATTCGCACCCATTCCAAGGACGAAGCCGTTGTGCTGACACCGCCGGTGCAAATGTCGCTGGAAGAGGCCATCGCCTATATCGGTGATGACGAATTGGTGGAAATTACGCCATCCTGTTTCCGCCTGCGCAAGCGCCTGCTCGATCCCAACGACCGCAAGCGCGCC
>Ga0209273_10000268_pt1 | contig 79537 bp, 67 predicted proteins | sample tdAd471_FD_187126 | JGI IMG/M metagenome (GOLD analysis project Ga0209273, IMG submission 187126) | Marine sediment microbial communities from the Atlantic coast under amendment with organic carbon and nitrate - tdAd47.1 (SPAdes)... | ecosystem: Environmental > Aquatic > Marine > Coastal >...
GGCGTCAGCACCCCGCTGGAGAACATAGAGGGCGCCGGCTGGTCCTACTGCAACCGAGGTCGGCCTGTCGATCTTCCAATCCTGGCGCGGCCCCTTGAGAGCCAACAACTCTTCCTCGAGCGGCAAGCGTGGAGCCGAGGCCACACGTTCCAGGAGTAGCTGGGTGTTCCGTTCGGCGCGCGGCCCGGACTGTTGCTGCGCCGAGAGCGTCGATACGCAGATGAGCAAGAGGAGCGGGGCGCAGCGAGTCTTGGAGTCAATCAAAGCGCCCCAGTCTAGCGCTCTGCTGCCCTGTTGCGCGCGACGCAGGGGAGAGGGCGGCGTCGCCGCGTGGCGAGACATCTTACGAACGGCCTCCCTCACGAGCCTAGGACGGCACGCCGTTGCCGGCTCCCTGAGTCCCTATTTGTACGAAAGAGTGATGGCGGAGAGGGAGGGATTCGAACCCTCGATAGAGTTTCCCCTATACACGCTTTCCAAGCGTGCGCCTTCAGCCACTCGGCCACCTCTCCGCGATGCCTGATTGCTCAGAAGGCTTGAGCCCCCAGTATACCTGTCCGAGCGGCTCAGCGGACGTTGCGCGTCGCTTCCAGAATGGGCAGGTTGGCCTCGGTCGGGATGTAGACGATCTCGCTGGAGCCGTCTTGGAGGCCCTGAATCCACAGGTAGCGCAGATAGGCCTCGTTGCCGGCAAGGCTCTTGCCGATGATCCGGTTGGCTTCGGCCACGCCCCGTGCGCGGGCGATCTCCGCGTCGCTGAGCAGCGAGGCGGACTCCTTTCGTGCTCGCGCCTCCTCGATCAAGACGCGCTTGGCGAACTCTTGCTTCTCCAGTTCCGCCTGGCCGGACATGCGCATCGCGTAGACCTTGTAGTGCGGATAGGCCCACAGGGCCCCGGCGAGCGCTGCAAGCCCCAGCGTGCCGAGCACGACGGCGGGCACGATGACGGATTGGACTTTCGGCTTTCCTAAGGGCATGAGTGTTATCTCCTGCCCTCAACTACGGACGCCGAGCGCTCGTTCTTGCTGAATTCGCAAACCGCAGGCGCCGGAGAGGCGACTACTGCTCGTCGAAGCAATAGAGCGCTGTACGGGTACGCACGAACAACCGGCCGTCCATCACCACCGGGGTCGCCCAGACCTCGTCGTCCATCACATTGACGCGCTCAATCTCCCATTGCGGGCCCGGCTTGAGGACCGCGATATTGCCGGCCTCGGACGCGAGGAACACCTTGCCGTCCGCCGCGATGGGAGACGCGAAGTAGCGCTCCATCGCCTCGCGGACGCGTCCTTGCTTGGTGACCTCGCCGGTCCGTTTGTCGAGCGCGGTCAGGATACCGCCGTCTTTGATGAGGTAGAGCGTTCCGTCGTAGAGCAACGGGGACGGCACGTTCGGCAGCGACTTGTAGTGTCGCCACACGATGGCGGTGTCGCTCATATCGCCCTTGCCTCCGAGCTTGATTGCTTGGACCGCATTCACGACGGCCTTTTTGCGGCGATGATGCTCCCAGTCCCGCTCCTCCAGGAAGCCGGACAGATCTAGATCCAAGCCGTCGATGTTTTTGAGGCCGGGCTTGTCCATCGCGTCAGCGGTTTCAGGCAGCGACAGCTTTCCGTCTCCGTCGGCGTCATGCTCCTTGAGTACCTCGGAGAGCGGGGGGACATCCTGCTGCTGGCCGAGGTCGGCGGCGCCGGCCCAGCCCAGGATGTAGATATTCTCTTCGTCCATGACCGCGGTGGGTTTGAGTTGCCAGGTCAAGCTGCGAACGTACCAGACGATCTCGCCGGTATCGACATCGTAGGCCTTGAGCTCGTAGGACCCCGGAATCAGGAGTTGCAGATTACCTTCGGGCGGCTGCCATAAGACCGGCGTCGAAAAGCCGCGCAGCGAAAAGGGTCGGTCCTTGCGCCAAGCCGTTTTACCCGTCTCTTTGTCGACCGCCAGGATGAAGGAACCGGTCTCAGAGTCGCAAACCTGAATGATCTTGCCGTGCGCCAGCACGGGCGACGCCCCCATCCCCATGGGATTGTTGAACGGCCCTAGCGGAACCCGCCACAGCTCGTTGCCGTCGGGACCGTAGCCCAACAGGCCGAAGTCCTGGAAGAAGACGAAGGCGTTTTTGCCGTCAGTAACGGCGGAGGGAGAGGCGGGGCCGTTGGGTTCGCGTAAGTACCCTGCCCTGTTGCGCTCGACGGCGCGTCGCCAGAGCACACGGCCAGTCCCGCGATCCATGGCGATGGTGAAGAGCGTGTCGCCTTCAAAGCCGGTCACGAAGATCGCGTCGTCGCCGAACACGGGCGAAGAGTTGCCTTCCGGCAGGGCGGTCTTCCAGACCACGTTCGTCTCGGGACCGAAAACGGACGGAATTCCCGTCTCATCGGAGACTCCGGAGCCGTTGGGACCGCGGAAACGGTCCCACTTAGGGGCTGCGGTCAGGCCGGCAACGAGGGTGAGGGCAAGTAGAAATCGCAGCATGAAACTTCACGAAGAATATAGCGTAGTCGGGCTACCTGATATGATTCGAATCTCTCGCCCGCTAGGGAAGGAACTCACCCCATGCCTTGCTGCGCCATCTTGATCATCCTGTTTATCGGACCGCGCTTCGGAATCCTGGCGCTCGGCCTCTTCACCAGTTACTTCGAGCGGCCGTTTGACGGTCTATTGCTGCCCGTACTGGGTTTCCTCTTCATGCCGTTCACGACGCTCGCCTACGCCTGGGCGATCAACGTGAACGGGGAGGTCTCGGGGTTGTACCTGGCCGTGACGGCGTTGGCGGCTCTGGTGGACCTCGGCGTGGTGGGCGGCGGGGCGAGCCGCCGCAATAAGCGCGACTAGGCGCTCACAACGTTCTGGGCGTCGCCGTTGATGAAGTCAAACACGTTGTTGATCGCCAACTGAAGTCCGGCCTCCAACGCCTCCTTCGTTACGCCGCCCGAGTGCGGCGTCAGCACCACGTTGGGAGCTTGGGCGATCGGCGATCCCTCGGGCAAGGGCTCCTGCTCAAAGACGTCCAGTCCGGCGCCGGCAATCGTCCCCGCCTCCAAAGCGGCGACCAGCGCCTGCTCATCCACGATCGGACCGCGCGCGGTATTGATCAGAAGGGCGGTAGGTTTCATCAGCCCCAGCTCGCGCTCACCCACGAGGCCAGTGGTCTCGGGAGTCTGGCGGACGTGAATGCTCACAACGTCGGCGCGCTTGTAGAGATCGTCGAGGGGGACGAACTCCAGGTCCAGCTCCTGTGCGGTGAGGATGTTGGCGTGCCGCGTCCAGGCAATCACCTTCATGCCAATGCCGCGGGCGATGCGCGCGGTTTGGCGGCCGATCGCCCCGAGCCCTACAATCCCCAACGTCTTGCCGTGCAGTTGACGCACGAATCCCGCCGGCCAGCCGCCGCGCTTGGTCTTGGAGTCGATGCGAGGAATGTCGCGTGCCGTCGACAGCATCAGCGCCAACGTGTGCTCGGCCATCGCAACCGCCGAAACGCCGGGAGTATTCGTCACGATGACGCCGTGCGCCGCCGCCGCGTGCAGGTCGACGTGATCGGTGCCGGTCCCCCACAGCGAGAGCAGCTTGAGCATGGGAAGCTTCTTGAATACCTGCTCGTCAAAGGCGACCGAAGACCGAATGTTGATGACGAACGGCGCGTCGCCGATCCGTTCCACCAGCGTTTCAGGTGAATCGGGCAGCGTATCGAAGTAGCGCACGTCGGCGCGAAACTTCAGCGTCTTGTAGGGATTGGACGGGCCCAATACGGCCGGATAATCGTCGGGGACGGCGAGAGCTGGCTTGGTCATGAACAGACCAGTTTAGCCCGCCGGCGGGTGGTCTAGAAATCGACGAAGACGGAGAAGCGTTGGGTGATCGGCATCACCATGAACTCGAGCCGGTAGCGGCCTTGAAGGACCTTCACTGCAGGATCGTAGGCGATCTCGATCTTGACCGTCTCGCCGGCGGCGATCTCGGTCTTTTCTATAGTCACCTTGAGGCCCTCGATCTCTCGCGTGAAGCTCTCTAACTTGAGCGTGCCGATGGAGCGGTTCTCGACCTCGACCGTCTGAATGCCGCCCACGCGAGAAGTGGGGAAGCGAATCCCCTGCTTGCTCACGCGATACATGGTCTTGACGCTCTCAATGGTGGGCGGTTGAACCTGTTCTTGCTGCGACTCAAGGCGTCCGCCTTCCGGCAAGTTCTGATCGAACTGCATGGAGCCGAACGGGCTGCTGAAAGAGGTCTGCTTCAACTCCTCGGGCTCATTTAAGTGCAGCATCCAGTTGCCTTCCGCATATTGCCAGCTGCTGGAGAGAGGCACGTCGAGAGGCTTGGAGCCGAGCATCGGAATAATCGTCCGGCACGAAACCAACACGTCCGCCACGCGGAAGTCATCGGCGTACTCGATGGTCTTGATCTCGTAGTTGATAATGCGATTCTTTTTGGCGCCGTAGAAGAGATCTTTCGATTCTTCGTCGATGTACTGCTCGGCCTGACGAAACTCGCCCTTCCGGAAATGCTCGTAAAAAGCGGCGACGCGCTCGCGTAGCGGTCCGTCCAGTTCAGGCGGCGCGGCGGCTCCCAACTTCTGGGCGCAAAGCGGCCCAGTGGAAAGCAAACCAAGAACGGCTAGTGCTGCAATTTTCATCAACGACTCCCCCCGATTATAGGGGATTGGACGCACCCGGTCTCAGGCGGTTAGCACGCTCGCCGCGGCTGCTCGTGAGAAAGCAGGGCTCTGTTCCGCCGCGAGTAAGATCTGCAAGCGCTCGGCAAGAAGTGCCTGGTCGCTGAAAGAGACGCTACTGAATCCACAGAGGAGGACTCTTGGTCCGGCAAATGCTCCTTGGTCGGCGCGACCGACATTTCTATCCGCTTACAACTAGAAACCCAAGGAGGTCTCTCACCACCATGAAACTCTCACTGATACTCTGCTCCATCGCATTGGCCGTCGCCTTGCCTGGCCAACAGAAATCCACCTGGAACGGCGCGCTGGCCGACGCTCTGTGCAAACAGAAGACGCCGGCCGCCGCGTGCCCGGTAGACGCCGCAACACGGGCCTTCGGGCTGGAGACGCCGAACGGCTTCGCGCCGTTCGACGGATCCGGGAATAGACAAGCAGCGGCCGCGATCGCCGCATCCGCCGCCAAGGGCAATCCGTCGGCGTCCGTCTCCGGCACGCTGGAGGAAGGCGTTCTCAAAGTCGAATCGGTGGAGCTGAAGTAATTCCGGCTCCGCCGGTCACGACGTGCCGTGCCGTGGACGCATCCCATCCAAGGCTCCTCCGCCTCGGCGTCCATGGCACGGCCGTCGTCGTCATCCAAAGCAATCCGCAGGAAAAAGAAAGGGCGCGACCTCTCGGTCGCGCCCTTGTTTTGAGGGTTTAGATTTGGGAGCTGCGGTCTATGGGTCCACCCAAGGCACGCGCACCGAGTCGAAGCTCATGGCGCCCTTGTCGTCGGTCACCATCAGCTCGAACTCGTAGATGCCGTAGCCGCTGTCGAAACGAACGGTCGGCTTGGCTGCTCCCTGCGTCAGGATGGTGGCCTGGAACTCGCCGACCGAACGCCACTCGAAGGTAATGGGATCGCCGTCCGGATCGTAAGACTTCGATCCGTCGAGCGTACCGGTTCCTGTGAGCGTGCCCGCCGGAACTAGAATCGCCGTGGGGCCTTCCGCGATTGCGATCGGTCCCTGATTCTCGTTCTCGACGTTCAACGTGACGGTGGCTTGCACCTGGCTGTTCTCGCCGTAGGCGATCAGCGTATAGAGGGTCGTACCCACCGGGTTGACCTCTTGGCTGCCGTCGGCCGCGACCTCGCCGAAGTTGACCAGTTCGACGCGCGTGGCGTTCTCGGTCACCCAGCTCAGCACCGCCGGTTCACCCGGGTTCTGAACCGTCGTCTTCGACGATTTGAACTCGATGATCCGGACCTGTTCGCGTACCGCGACGACGACCGACTGGGACACCTCGCCGTGCTCGTTACGAGCCGTCAGCGTGTAAGTGGTATCGGTCATCGGTTGGACGTCGGAGGAGCCGTTGGAATCCACCCCGCCGAGAGCCGGCGAGATCGAAACCTCGTCAGCGCCCTCCACTTCCCAAACCAAGGTCGAGAACTCGCCCGGATCGATCTCCTGCGGCGTGGCCACGAAGTTGAGGATGCGCGGAGCATCGCTCAACACCGTCACCGTCACCGTCCGAGTCGTCTCACCGAAGCGGTTGCTCGCCGTGATTCCGTAGGTGGTGGTCTGCCGCGGCGAGACCGTGGCGGTACCGGACACGCCGACCGAGCCGAGGCTCTGGCCGTCGCCTGACTGCACGGTGATATCGACCTGGTCGGCGTCCAGCGTCTCCCAAGCCAAGACCGTGGAATCGCCGGATTCAATGGTCATCGGCGTGGCTGTGAAGGTCAGCACCGACGGGGCCATGGAATCGACTTCCACTGTGCGCGTTTGAGTGACGACGCGGTCGGCCTTGGTGGCCGTCAGCGTATAAGTCGTCGTCTCGAACACTTGGACGCGAGCCGTGCCGATATTCTCGACGCCGCCCAGACCAGGCTCAATCGTGACGCTGTCCGCGTTATTGACTTCCCAAGCCAACGTGACCGTCTCGCCCGAATCGGCGCGCGACGGATCCACCGTGAAGCTCAAGATGTCGATCTCGTTGGAATCAGCCGAGACCATGGTGCGGTCCGTGCCGACTCCGCCTTGATCGTCACGGACGGTCAGACGGAACTGATACGTCTGGCCTTCCTCGGCAGTGAACGTCGCCTGCGCGGCGTCCGCGCCGGTGAGACCGACGGTCGGACCGCCAATCTGCGTCCACTCGTAGGTGATCGGATCTTCGTCCGGATCAAACGATCCGGAACCATCCAGTGTGATCACGCCCGGTTGTACGTCCGTTTGGTCGAAGCCCGCGTCCGCGACCGGCGAATCGTTGCCGGTGCGCAGTTCGCGCGTCAAGACCTCGTAACGAACCCTCGGCACGTCGACCGGCACAGGCTTGTCGCCCATGTCGGCGTACTTGTCCGGGGAGAGCCATCCGCCAAACTGCAGACCGACGACGAAGCGTCCGGTGGTGTTGTTCGAGACCAGCGTCTCGTTCACCCCGCCCTCCAGCGTCAGAGCCAAACCGCGCGTAAGCGGATGGATATAGCGGAGAGTGCCGCCCGGCTTGTTGGAGCCGCCGCGCCGGAACAGCGCTCCGGCATTGCCCTCGAACCACGACTTGTAGCCCTTACCCACGTCCCAAGCAGAGACCGCGGCCGAGATACCGGCCTGGTCGACCACTTGCAGGTAGGTCTGCTCCATGATGTTGCGGCGAATGAGAGCCTCATTCACGATCGCTCCGTCGGCGAAGGCCTTGGTGCCGAAGAAGCCGACGCGGCCCGTGTCAAACACGTAGTCCAACGTCACGGCCGCTTGCCCCAAGCCGCCGGCGCGCTGCCATTCGTCGAACTTCACGTACTTGAAGCTCGTGAAGCCGCCCGCCTGGAAATCGCCCCAACGGTTGACCAAACCAAGATCCACTTGGCCTTCGTCCCGGCCTAGGAAGTGCATGAACTCGCCCTGAGCCTGCACCGCGTGGCGCTTGGCGAACGGAACGAACACGCGGCCGGTGCCGCTGACGCTCAGGTTGCCGTTCGGCGATGACGGTCCCGCCATCGCATTGAACGAGGCGTATTTTTTCTTGTTGGACGCTTCTTCTTCAAGACGTCGGGTGACGACCTCTTCGACCTGGCGCGGAGTGTTCTCCGCGACCTGTCGGGTATCGTCGAGCGCCTTCATGACCGCGGGGCGATCGTCCTTGAGCGCGGCCACGTCCTGCTTGAGCTGATCGTTCTCATCCTGCAGCCCCTTCAGCAGATCGAGGATCTCGTCCAGCTTGTTGAGCTTCTCAAGAATCTGGTTGCAGCAATCTTCCTGCGCAGCCACGAGTCGCTCGATGCCGTCAATGGCTTCGCCGACCCCGCCGTCGCTCACCAGATTGCCGTCGCCGTCACGAACCTCCATCACGACGCGCCGGTTCATAAAGCGCCCTTCGTCGGTCTCATTGCCGACCTTGGGGACGCCCTCGCCCAGCGTTCGGATGGTAATTTGTCCGTCGGAGGCTCCGTATTTCGTCAAGAAAGACTTGACGGTCTCCGAACGTCGCAGCCCCAGCCCGGTGTTGTACTCGTCCGAGCCGCGAAAATCCGTGTGGCCGACGAGCTCCACTTTGTAGTCCGAGTTGGCGCTCAGCAGATCCGCCAGGCGCAAAAGGCTCGGATAGCCGTCGGTCAATATAGAGGAGTCAAACTCAAAGTTGATCTCCTCCCAATCGTCCTTCTCGGCTGTGGTATCCAGTCCTTGGCCGAGAGCAAGCGACGCGCTTAAGCACGCAGCCACCATCAGCATCCAGTATTTTCTCTTGACCATCGGTCAGCTCCCTCGAACTGTTCAACAAAGGGATCAGACCGGAGCGCCTCCCATGAGGTCGCGGCTGCCCGTCCCTGCAAACCTAGAAATCCTGCGGATCGTACGGGCGCGAGGCTCAGGCTATCACAGAGGCGACAGCTTTGAACTCGAACACAGTTCGACGCACAAACATTATTTCACTCAATGTTTTAACGCGAAATGTACAACGATTGCAACTGTTCAATGCACGAGGTTTGAGGCCCGATTCAGGCCGAAACAGCGGCGCCTTGGGCCTCGATCGCCTCAGCGGCGGCCTCCGCGAAGACGTCGAGAGACTCACGTAAGGCCGCTTCGCTGATCATCAGGGGCGGCGCGATCTTGACCGTTCCGCCGCCAAATCCCACCGGCGAGAACATCAAGACGCCTTTGTGGAGGCAGCGCTTGACCACGTCAAAGGCGAGAGCCGCGTCCGGTCCGCCCGTTTCCACGTCGACCATCACGACGCCCGCGACCAGGCCCTTCCCGAAGACCGCCGCGATCTGCGGAGCGGATTCGGCGATCAGCGCCAGGCGATCGTGCAATACATCGCCCATCCGAGCCGCGTTGCCGACCATATCCTCTTCCAGGATCGCCTCCAGGCTAGCCAGCGCGGATGCGCAGCAGACCGGGTTGCCCGAGTGCGTCGAGGTCATGCTGCCTGCCGGATGCAGGTCCATGATATCTTGCCTTCCGGCGATCGCAGAAATTGGAAGTGATGAAGAAATCCCTTTACCCCAAGTAGTTAGGTCGGGAACTATGCCGTAATGCTCAAAGCCCCAGAGCTTCCCCGTCCGGCCGAATCCGGCCTGGACCTCATCGCACACCAGCAGGGCTTGATTGGCGTCACACCAAGCGCGCAACTGCTGCATATACTCAACGGGCGCAAAGCAGGCGTCCCCGCCCTGGTAAGTCTCGAGCATTACGCCTGCAACCTGCGACGGCTTCACCCCCGCCTCGGCTAGGCTGCGCTCGAACACCTCAAAGGACATGTCCGGCTGTCGATATCCGTCAGGAAACGGGATCTGGACAAAGCCGGGATCGAGATTGACGATCCAATCCTTGAGAACCGGGATACCGCCAGCCTGCTGTGACCCTAATGTTCTTCCATGAAAACTATTGTTATATGAGACGATTACAGATTTTTCTTCACCTGAAACTTGAACTCCATAGGTGCGGCAGAGCTTCACCGCGCACTCGACTGTCTCCGATCCCGTCGTCAGAAGGAAAACCTTCCGGAGAGGCTCCGGCAAGACCTCTACCAGACGCTCCAGAAGAGCCAGCCGCGGCTCGTTCGGGAAGCAGTAGCTGGTCAGCATGTGCTTCTCGACCTGATCCTGGATCGCCTTGACGACCCGCGGGTGCGCGTGTCCGGCGTTGGTGATCAGGACTCCGGAAGACCAGTCGATCCAGCGGTTGCCCCATCGATCCCAAACCGACGCGCCCTCCGCGCGATCCCACACCACCGGCGGCTGCCCTTGCATCGCGATGGGCTCCAGCGCCGCGAGGCGCTCCAGCACGGGAATCGACTCAGGAACCGGGAGAGCGGTTTGGATGGAACGGAGTTCGGTGGAAACCGGGGTCGTGGCTTCAGGTGTTAGTTCGTAAGCAGGCATGGTTATTCAGGTTTCACACGGACGATTTGCTTGCCGATATTCTCGCCTCGCATCATGCCGATGAAGGCTTCGGGAGCATTCTCAAGTCCGTCGATGATGTTCTCTCGATATCGTATCTTGCCGCCGCGCACCCATGCAGCGAGCTCGCTGAGTCCTTCCAGGTAGCGGTCGGCGTAGTCGAAGATCAAGAAGCCCTGCACCTTGGCGCGTTTGACGATCAGGATCCCGAGCTGACGCGGGCCCTTTTCGCCCTTCTCCAGGTTGTATTGAGAGATCTGGCCGCAGATCGAGACGCGCGCGTGGAGGTTGAGCAGGGTGAAGACGGCGTCCGTCAGTTCCCCGCCCACGTTGTCGAAGTAACAGTCGACTCCGTCCGGGCACAGCTCCGCCAACTTCTTGCGGTAGTTGTCGACCTTCTTGTAGTTGAACGCCGCGTGAAACCCGAGTTCATCCACCAGGTAGGAGACCTTTTCGTCCGAGCCGGCGATTCCCACGACTCGACAGCCCTTTAGCTTGGCGATTTGGCCGACGATCATCCCTACGGCCCCGGCTGCGCCCGACACCACGACCGTCTCCGACGGCTTGGGATCACAGATGTCGAGGAGTCCGAAATAGGCCGTCAACCCGGTCATGCCCAAGACGCTCAGGGCAGTCGATATCGGCGCCAGCTCCGGGTCCACCTTGCGCACGCGTTTCGCGGGTACGACCGATTTCTCCTGCCAGCCCAGGTCTCCGACGACAATGTCCCCGGCGGCGAAGTCGGGGTCCTTGGACTCCAGCACGCGCGCTACGGCGGCTCCGGTCATGACGGCGCCCAGGGCGACCGGATCGGCGTAGGATTTGGCGTCGCGCATGCGGCCGCGCATATAGGGATCGACGGAGAGGTAGAGCGTCTCGACGAGCAGTTCGCCGTCGGCTGGGGAAGGAGTTTCGACGTCTTGGAACGCAAAGTTGGAGGCGTCGGGCCAGCCCGCGGGGCGGGAGGCGAGGGTTACGGCACGGTGAGTAGACATTGTTGTGAACCGGGGTCCAGGTTATCGCAACCGTCGCCCGGTACCGTCTTGCTATGTTCAGACTGGTCAGAGGATGGAGCCGTCGCCCAAGCCGCATCGCGCATTGGCCCTGTCGGGAGGAGCCGTATTCGGCGCCTACCAAGCCGGCGCCTGGGCGGCGCTGGAGGAGTCGGGGTGGCAACCGGACTTCGCGGCGGGCATCTCGATCGGCGCGGTGAACTCGTGGCTGCTCTCGCGCGGCGCAAACGCAGCCGAGATGCGCGAGATGTGGATCGACCTGCCCGAGCGCCTGTTGCCGGCGTCCGCTCCCACAGGACTCCCTTGGAAGCGGCATGCTCCGCTGTTCCGCGCGTGGCTCCAGGACGTCTACGCCCGCTACGAGGACCGCGCCCCGCTCTTCCCCATGGAGCTGATCACGCTGGCGGTGCCTCGTATCCGCCCGCACGTGATCCCCGGCGACGCGGTCGGCCTCCCGGAACTGCTGGCCGCCTGCTCGCTGATCGGCGTCCTGCCCCCGGTCGAGATCAACGGCCGTCGGCACATGGATTTCGGGCCCGTTCGCAATATCCCTAGGGATGAGGCGCTGGCGAGCGGCGCTGACGACGTGGTCATCGTCGACCTTCTCCACGCCCATCCCGTCCCAGGTTTCCGCCGGCTCAAGAAGGCCGCACTGCGGACGTTGGCCGCCTGCGGAGTTGGAGATCGCGAATCGGACGCTTCCCCGCGCGAGCGCTGGATCGGGCACAAGAGGCCCCTCGGGGGTCCCATCGAGTCCTTCCAGTGGAGTCGAACCTTCGCGGAACGGCTTTGGTCCACCGGGCGCGAAGACGCGATGCGGGTCCTTCACGGGGAGCGCGTGACAGGCTAGGCTTCCAGGCGCTCGCGAGGGCCATCGGACGTGCTATTGTGGGAGAAGTTTCGCACCGAAACGCCCGGGCCTGTGGCGCAGTTGGGAGCGCGCTTCCATGGCATGGAAGAGGTCGGGGGTTCGAATCCCCCCAGGTCCACCATTTATTTCAACGAGCTAGCGGGCTACAGCGCCTCGCCTAGCAGCCCTTGTTCTTGCAAGCGAAGGTCCCGCCCTTCTGCACCTACATCCTCTCGCCCTGGTCCAGGCGCTACCGGCGACCATATTTACCCGCCCCTATCAGTAATCCGCCCCGGTCAAACTCTGCTCCACCGAGCGCTGCCATTCCTCCATCTTCTCCAGCATCGCCCGGACCTTCTCCGGCATCTCGGCCGCCAGGTCCCGCTGCTCCTTCGGATCGTTGAGTAGGTCGTAGAGCTCCGGCGTCTGGCTCTCAAACCGCACCATCTTGTAGCGGCTCTCCATCCAAGCCGCCACGCCGCCGAAATCCTGAGTTTTCGCGATCGGGTGCTTGAAGTTGACGAAGTCGATGCCAGGGTTGCGGGTCGTCGGGGTCGTGCCCCGAGTCAGCATCGGATCGAGCCAACGTTCATTATTCCCCTCCGCGCGACGGTCGTACCGCCAAAACGCAATCGGCGCCGGCCGCTCTTGCATGGCGTCGTCAAGAATCAGCGGCGAGATGTCCATACCGTCGGAAACTCGATCCGGCAGCGGATGTTCCAGGCCCAGAATCGCCAGAAGGGTGGGCAGCATATCGGTCGTCACTACGGGCACGGATGTCTTGCGCGGAGCTTTTACCACCGCGGGCCACTCGATGATCGCCGGCACCCGCAGGCCGCCCTCATAGAGTTCCCCCTTATGCCCGCGCCATCCGCCGTTGTACTGCCGCCCGCGCTGCTCTTCGGGTATCCCTTCAACCGTCATGCCGTTGTCGGAGGTGAACCACAGCAGAGTATTCTCGGTCTCGTCCATCTCAGTCAATGCGTCTCGAAACTCTCCCAGCGCGCGGTCCATCGCCGTGATCTCCGAAAGACGATCGCGCAGTTCGTCGCCGGGCACGTGCCGATAAAGCGCCCTATCTTCCGGCAGAGCACGGTACGGGCTGTGTGGAGATCCGAACCACAGCGTCACGAAGAACGGGTCGTCCCCCTCCCGCCGGATTTCCCGGATGAAGTCCACCGCCGCGTCGACGCAGATCTTGGAACTCTCTCCTTGCACGATCTCCGGCGCCGCACCGTTGCGGCTCAGCGGCGGATGCATCTCGAAGAAGTTGTCGTGCGCCAGGTACTCTTCATAGCCCAGCCGCGCGGGATTGGTCGGAGACGCTTTCTTAACCGCACCCACATGCCACTTGCCGAAGTGCCCGTTGCGGTAACCCGCCGCTTTCAAGATCTGTGCGATGGTGACCTCTTCTGGCCGAATCGTGTGGTTGGGTGCAAAAACGCCTGAGCGGTTCGGATGGCGCCCGGTGAGGATGGACGCCCGCGTCGGAGAGCAGTTCGGCGCGGCGGAGTATGCTCGCTCAAAAAGCAGCCCGGATGCCGCCATCGCGTCAAGAACCGGCGTTTTTAGATCAGGATGTCCGTTGTAGGCGGTCTCTCCCCAGCCTTGGTCGTCAGCCAGCGCAAGCACGATATTGGGCCGCGTCGCGGAGACCAAGGGAGCAGTCAGAAGCAGTGCTAGGAGAATGCGCATACAATCCGGCGCAGCTTAGCAGGAATCGGCACCACGAGCATTCGGGGCGCGCGACAGTCGGGCCCCAACTCACGGCGAGTGACCGTTCATTCCCAGATCCATCCCTGAGGCGAAATCGGCGGCTTTGGAAGCGGGCCGTCAGCGGTCCGCGTCCCATGCCGCCAAAGTCGTGGCATGATCACAACATGCGTCCGATGTCGACAAGCGACGCCCCCCGGGTATCCGTCGTCATTCCCACCCGCCATAGGCCCAAGTTGGTCTCGCGAGCGATCGCTAGCGTCTTGGCCCAGACTCTGGAAGATTTGGAGGTGGTCGTCGTCTCAGCGGCTCCAGACTCGGCAACGACCGCGGCGATCGCCGGCATCGAGGATGAACGCGTCAGACATCTCGACAGCGGGGAGTCCTTGAACGCGTCAGCCGCCAGAAACCGAGGCGTAACCGCCTCCCGGGGAAGCTGGACGGCTTTCCTCGACGACGACGACACTTGGGAGCCTGACAAGCTGACGATACAACTGGCTGCCGCGGAAGCCTCTGCCTGGAAGGTTCCCGTGATTTCGTGCTCCTTGGTCGCCCGGTGCGCACAAGGCGATCTCATTTTTCCCCGACGGCTGCCCGGCGCCGGTGAGCCGGTTGCCGACTATCTTTTTCGGCGGAGAGGCCTTCTTGGGGGAGGGGGAATGCTCCAGAGCTCAACGCTCTTCGCACCGAGGAGTCTATTGCTGAGCCACCCCTTCAACGAGCAGCTAGCCAGGGCTGAAGACTTAGATTGGGCGATTCGGGTGGACCGGCTGGACGGTTGCGGATTCGAGTTCGCCGGTAAGACTCCTCTAGTGGTATGGGATATCGAGGACGATCGTCCGAGGGCAAGTTCGGACGGCCACTGGGAAGAATACGTATCCTGGATCGCCGACCTCCGGGGCATTGTCTCGCCTGAAGCCTATTCTGGTTACTTGTTGACGTGGGCAAGCAATGAGGCGGCACGCCAAGGCGCCGGATGGAGAGGATTCTCAAGCCTGTGGAGAAGGGCGTGGACGGAAGGAAGCCCCTCGTTGCTCGATGCCGTCGTGCACGCCGGACACTTCCTTGTCCCGCAATCTCTCCGACGAACAATCGGAGCTCTCCAAACGCGGAGCAGCCGACGTGGAGCGGCCCACGATGGGTGAGAACGTCGACCAGCCGCTGGTCAGCGTAATTCTCCCGACCTACAACCGATCGGCGCTCCTCCCCCGCTCCATGAGGAGTGTTCTGCGTCAGACCGAACGGCGCCTCGAACTCATCGTCGTCGACGACGCATCCACCGACGAAACCGCCGAGGTGGTCCGAGCAGTGGATGATCCTCGCGTTCGCTATATCCGACAAGAGTCTAATGCTGGTCCGGGCGCGGCGCGAAATCGGGGGATCAAAGAGGCACGAGCATCACTGGTCGCCTTTCAGGATTCCGACGATGAGTGGATGCCGGACAAGCTGGAGAAACAACTCGCCGGCTTGGAGTTCGCTGGGCCGACGGTCGGCGTCGTCGTCTGCGACATGCTGCGAGTCCATTCCTCCGGGGAAACCTCTTACCATCGCACCCCGGATATCGTGCGCGGACGCTTGCTGAACCCCAAGACGGGTTTCTATCAGTCCTATGCAGCCGGAATGCAGTCCGCTCTAATTCGACGCGATCTCTACACGAGCGTGGGAGGCGTAGATGCGCAAATGCGCTGGTTTGAGGACTCGGAGCTCTTCCTGCGTCTGGCTGGGGCTACTGCCTTTCGGAGGGTGCCTGAGGCGCTGGTGAAGTACCACGAGACCGGGGGCCTGATCACCGACCACAACGCTGAGATCCACGGGCGGTGGAGGACATTGCGACGTCACTTGCCGACCTTGCTGCGCGAACGTCCATCGTTTGTAGCACGCGAGGCGATTGTTCTAAGCATCAAGTCTGTCCTTGGTCAGCGTGCCGCCAACCTGCGCGGCCGACCGTACGGACCGGAGCCGGCGTGAGCACGGTCAAAACGGCCAGGGTCAGCGTTCTCATGCCGGCGCACAACGCGGCGGGCACTATCGCTGCATCCGTTGACAGCGTACTCGCACAGACGATGGAAGCATGGGAGCTGATCATCGTCGACGATGGCTCGACCGATGCAACAGCTGAGATCGTCGAAAGGTTCGAAGACCCGAGAATTCGCCTGCTCCATCAAGAACAAGGCGGGCCGTCCGCAGCCCGCAACCGCGCATTTGCCGACTCCCAAGCGGAGCTGATCGCTTTTCTAGATGCGGACGACCTCTTCCATCCGACGAAATTGCAAAGACAGTCCGATTTCCTGAGGGACAACTCGTCTGTCGGATCGACCTACTGCCGACACCGCTGCATCGACGATGGGGGGATTCCATGGACTGTTCGCGCGCCGAAGGCCGCGCTGTCCGCCGCGGACTTCCTGAGCGGCTTCCCTTTCAATCCCAGCGCCCAAATGGTGCACCGTAGCTTTCACGAGGCGGCAGGTGGTTTTGACGAGTCGCTCTCAATCAACGAGGACCGCGACTACTGCCTCAAGCTGGCGACACGTGGATGCCGCTTTGCCCTCACCGAGGACGTTCTCGCGGACTACCGAGTTCACCCGGCTGGGGGCCGGTTCCGGCGCGACGGCCTGGATCAATCTCTGCAAGTGCTGGCACGGCATAAGGGCGTTGATAAGCGAATCACCCAAGCTGCTCGCAGGGCTGCTTACCAAGAAAACGCCCTACAAGCCGCGGCAGCCGGCGACTGGCCCTTCGCGACGGCATGCATGGAAGAGTTGCTGACACGGGCGCCCGACTTGCTGCGCAACCAGGGCCGGACAGATGACTTGCTGCAATCGGTCGTCGACTGCGCGGTTCGTTCCCGCTGCGAGTGGGACCCGATCATTCGAGCGATTTTCCGGGCTCTCGAGGAGCAGCAGGCCGGCTGGTCAAGTGAGCAGGACTGGGCTCTAGGCTCAGCAGCTGTCGTTAGCGGCGTCCGCGAGGTGATCTGGGGACGAGCTGAAGCGGCGAAATCCACTTTCAGCCTGGGAGCCAGTCGAGGCGCGCGACTCGACGAGCGGACGCAGAGACTCTTGCGCTGGGATCTGTTCCAAGTTCGAGAAGCCTTCGGGGACGACTCTTGGCAGGCTTTGCGCGTTCGGCTCAGTGGCGCGCTGATCGTGATCGACTCGGAGGCTCGTATCGAGACGCTCCTAGACAGTGTCGAGGCGCAAGAGCCGAGCATGTCAACAATGGCAAGACTGCGAAGATGGTTGCCGACTCTAGGCCCCCGATGAGGATCGCGTTTCTCCTCAACCAGTTTCCGCAGTTGTCGGAGACGTTCATTCTGAATCAGATCACCGGGCTGATAGACCGTGGTCATCACGTGGACGTCTACATGCGAGGGCCGTCATCGCAGGCGAAGCGCCACCCCGATGTTGAGCGCTACGGGCTAGCCGGCATCAATTTGCTTCAGGATGAATTTCCGCATAATCAAAGGTGGCCGGTGCTCCTCCGGACCGTCGGGTGCGCGTTGAAGCAAGTCTTCAGGCATCCTCGGCTCGCCGCGAAATGCGCCGGAGACCTTCGCCCCGGCTCAATTCGCGACGCCCTACGTCGGCTCTACCCCGTCGCCGAGTTCCTGGACCGCGGCCCCTATGACGTCGTGCACGCGCACTACGGCATCAATGGCCTTTGGGCTTTGCGGCTTCGCCGAGCGGGCGCGTTCCAATCCAAGGTCGTGGTCACAATGCATGGGGCCTTTGACGTATCGACCTTCGTGGCCCAGCACGGACGACACGCCTACAAAGAGCTGTTCGAAACCGCCGATCGAATCATGGCGATCAGTGAGAACCTAGCGGGACGGCTTCGCGTTTTGGGGTGTCCTCCGGAGCGACTGACTGTCCATCGAGTGGGGGTCAAGATCGGTGGAACGGCGGGGCCTTCGATTCCAACGGCGAGCCCCCTGCGCGTTGTGTCTGTGGCTCGACTCGTCGACGTGAAAGGAATCGAGATTGGGGTCCAGGCCATCTCCCGCCTAGTAAAGGACTTTCCGGATTTACAGTATAAAATTGTGGGCGACGGGCCTCTACGCGATGCGATCCACAGTCTGGTCATGGAACTCGGCTTGGAGAGCAGCGTGCGGTTATTGGGATGGCAAGACCAGGGAGAGGTACACGCGCTCCTCGACTCGGCCGACGTGCTCCTTGCACCTAGCGTCACGGCCGAGGACGGCGGTCAAGAGGGCCTCCCAACAGTTCTGATGGAAGCGATGGCCGCCGGACTGCCCGTCGTCGCGACCGGGTATAGCGGCACTCCGGAGTTAGTCCGGGATGGATTGGACGGCAGACTAACCCCCGAGAGAAATGTCGAAGCCGTGGCCGAGGCGCTAAGTGAGATCCTTCGGTCCGAAGATTTGCGACGGACGATGGGCAAGAACGCTCGTCAACGAGTTTCTGAGTTGCACGACATCAACACGCTGAACGAGCGCTTGATCGAAATCTACCGCGACGCCGGGCCAGAGGCTGTTCAATGAAGCCGGCTCCAGGAATCCAGTCGCCGGTGCAGGACGTTGACCGCCCCTTCTGGTCGGTGATGATCCCGACCTATAAGCCAGACCCGCAATACCTAGACAAGGCGCTGGCGTCCGTACTACAGCAGGATCCCGGGCCGGACCGCATGCAAATCGCGGTCGTCGACGACCAGTCTCCCGACGATGTCGCGGAGCGGGCCGCCATGCGAGCCGGACCTCGCGTGGAGTTCCATCGCCGAGAGCGCAACGGAGGGATGGCTAAGAACTGGAACAACGCCGTCGATCTAGCTCGCGGGGAGTGGGTGCATCTGCTGCACCAAGACGACCTGGTCCTGCCGGGTTTTTACCAGAAGCTTAGCGACGGCATCAGCGAACGAGGAGACCTTGGGGCGGCCTACGTCCAACACTATCTGCTCGACGGCGGAGAAGGACGGCGGCTGATGTCCGACAACCCGGCTTCCGAGGCGGGCGTTGTCGAGAACTGGATGCAATACGTCTTCGTCTATCTCAGCATTCAGACGCCCTCAGTGGTGGTTCGACGCAGAGTCTATGAAGATCTCGGCGGTTTCCGCGAGGACTTCCGCTATGCCCTCGACTGGGACATGTGGAAGCGAATCGCCGCAAAATACCCCATCTGGTTCGACCCGGAGCCTTTGGCCTGCTACCGGCGACACGATGACGGAGCTTCGATGAGCTTCCTCGCATCCGGCGGCAATATGGCGGAAGTTCGAAGGAGCATAGACTTGTCGCGGAACTACCTTCCGCCGGAGGACCGAGAACCGATGGCCAAAGCGTCGCGACGCCGCTATTCGGACCTGGCTATCGACGCCGGCGTCCACGCGCTGGTCGCATGGCGAGACGTCCGGATTGCCCAAGCGCAGTTCCGCGAAGCAAGATTGTTCGAGGTCGAAGGAGCCTTCGCCCCCCGCGTCGCCAAGCGCATCGCCGCCGGCTTCGGGCGCTGGGTAAAGGATCGCCTGGCTCGCCCTATTCGACCTTGAGCCAGTGCGAGAGATCTCCGCCGATTAGATCCTGGAGCGCCAGCACGTCTTCTCGATAGATCGAGATAAGCCGCTCGCGTGTTTCCGGCGACAGGCGCAACGCGTTCTTCCCGGCGTCATTGAAACGCACCCCAAGACGAGGCGGTACGAACTCCGGGTCTACTCCGACAAAATCGTAGACCGACCGGACGAGCGCCCTCGCATCATCTCGAAGCTCCTCAAACATCCACGCCTTGAGCGATCCTGTCCGGAATTCAGGCTCATAAGCAGCCAAGTGACGTCGATAGAAGCCGGGAGTTAGGTAGTCCAGCCCCCAGTTCGAAGTCCCCACGCGTTCCTCGTGCGCATCTAAGGCCGCTTCAAAGGTATGGCAAGTCTCCGTGCCCAACCGTCGGTGCATCTTGTATGCAGAGAAAGCTCGCTCCGCCGGATCACGCAGCAGAACCAAGAGCTTTGCATTCGGAACGTAATACCGAATGCGCTCCGCAGCCCGCGTGGAATTGAGATACCACGGAGAACTCTCGCCGATCGCATCCATCGACCGGGCGCCCCGAAATAGGTCCACGTACTTGGCCGGCGTGTCAGGCATCTTACGGATGGACTCGCGTAGCGCCTGCGGCACGTCGTCCCTCTGCGCCTCGTCTCGGAGCGCCATAAAGTTGGGCTCCTTGAGGGGACTCATGAAGATGTGCGGATGAACGCGAAGATGTTCGTGCAACGAAGTCGTTCCCGCTTTCGCCGCACCAATGAGAAAGAAGCTCGGAAAGGCCTCATGGCGGGTGACGATCGAGGGCCGGTCAACGGGCCCGGTCGGCTCGCGGCGCGCTCCAAGCGGCGTCGATTGATCGAACACGCCGCCCTCGCTGATTGCCTTCCCCCATCCGATAGACAGGCCGCGCGCGAACGCCCGTAAACGAACCATTCGCGGCGGCCGACGACCAAAATCAATGGCGGGCTTCCCAAACGCCCAACGCCAGGCAAGCAACACCAGAGTCCACCCGTATGACCACTTTCCCAAACGCAATTGCTTGGCCGAGACTGCTCCGATGCCGATCAGATGCCCCTTAAGCAATGATCCCAGCGCTTCCCAGCTTCGATATCCGTAGTGGACGACGGAAAACCGAGGCGTCTCCATGACGACGTGGCCCCGAGTCAGCGCGCGCTGCGTGAAGTCCACCTCCTCTCCCGATTCCAATTCCGCGCCAGCCCCAAGCGCCTCGTCGAAGCCTCCCACGGCATTCCAAACTGCGCGTCGGTAAGCAAAGCATGCACCCATCCCGTCGATGCGGTGCGTAGACCGCAAGCTCGATACAACAACCTCTCGACGCACGCGGTAGGAGGGGATGAAACCCGCCGCCGGCGGGGCGGCCGCCTCGACTCCTCCATAAGCGACGTCGATCTCCGGGGCCTCTTCAAAGACTTTGAGAATGGTGGACGCCCACCCCGGAGAGACCGAGCAATCGTCGTCCGTGTGGGCGATCACGTCTCCACGGGCGAGTTCGACTCCGGCATTACGGCCAGCAGAGATTCCCCTCGTATCGCTCGCGATGTACCGAAATCTCGGATCGTCCGGAAAGGCCTCCGGATGAACGGGATCCAGGCACTGGTCGACCAGTAGAACCTCGAGATCGGGGCGCGGGTCGGCAAGCACCGACTCAACGGCGCGAGCGGCGGAAATGCGTCGCCCCAGAGTCGGTACGATGACGGTAATGCTTGGCGTAAGACTCAATGTCTAGACGATCGACGATGAAGTAATGGGAAGCTAGCAGACGCCGCTCATGTGTAGGATCGAGTCTCTCGGCAGGGTCTGACTCTGAGGTTATCAGCAACAGAAGTAACGACGCGAGTCGATATCTGCGTCGCCACTCGTAGGCGGCCCGAAGGTCTCTCACGCCTGCTCGAATCGCTCGACAAGCTCCTGGTTGATGACGAGGTCGAGTACCGGATCATCGTGGTCGAGAACGATGTCGGACGCCCGTCCAAACCGATCATCGACGAATTTCGGCGGCGAGGACTGCCGATCATCTACTGCTCCGAGCCTGAGCAGAATATCTCGTTGGCTCGCAATCGAGCAGTCAAGCAGTCCGACGCGGAGTGGATCGCCACCATTGACGACGACGCTGTCGCCGATCCGCAATGGCTGCAGATGCTGCTCGACGCCGCGGCCAAATACCAAGCCGACGGGGTGTTCGGAACCGCGGAACGTCGACTGCCTTCGGACGCGCCCTCGTACCTAGTCGAGAGTCAGGTCTTTGGACTGGACCACCGTCCGGCCACCGGCTCGACCCGGGACCTGCCCTTTAACACCATCAACGCCCTGTTCCAACGCCGGTTGATCGCCCACCGTACCGAGCCGTTCGATCGCAAATTCGGCTTGACGGGCGGTGAGGACACAAATCTCTTCTTTCAACTCCAAAACGAAGGCGCCCGGTTCGTCTGGTGTAACGAAGCCGCCGTTGTCGAGTACGTACTCCCTGATCGAGTCAACCTCCTTTGGGTGCTCAGACGGGCCTTCCGCGAGGGCGGAACCTACTTCCGCGTGTACCGGCGCTGGAACATAGCCCCGGACAAGCCCCTCGCCCTGCGTTTCATTCACCTAGGAATCTGGTCGACAAGAATAACCCTCCAGATCGCTTTGGGCGGCGCCTGCGGCCTCTTTCGCAACCGTTCGCGGAATCGTGCGTTGATCAATCTTCGGGAATTGTTTCGCAATATCGGCATCGCCGCCCAGACCTTCGGCATCTCCTACGAGGAGTATCGCGACGCTTGATTCCTCCTCGCCCAGTCGGTTCGAGACTCTTCAAGTCCTCGACACGACGCGACCATCTGCCGACGTCAACTCCACCAACTCCGGGAATGTGGCCGCGAAATCTTCTCCGCGGCGATCGTCCAACTCGCTCGTGCGCAGTTTCAGCTCATCGAGCGTCGCAGACGTATCCTGTGAGTCCATGTACTTGACCGCCTCTAGAAGCTGCTTCGCCAGAAACCGGTCGGAACTCTTGGCGGCGCGGGCGAGATCCTCGTACCGACTCCTTACTTGAGCCTTGAGCGACTCGGGCAGCGTCGTGACGGCCAAGTACACAGGCTCCTGGATCGGGTTCACGACAAAGCCGTTCAGACCGATCAAGGCTCTTTCCGCCAAGAAGTCGTAGACGTCGGGCAAGTGCAGTGCGTTCATCAGTCCGAGCGTGAAATTGATCTGGATACGAACATGCGGGCACTCCTCGCGCAGTCGCTCCAAGTTGGCGAGTATCTGTTGTTCCTTCAGCCCCTTTCGAATGTACGCGCCGCGATCCCCGGTGCCGTCGATGCTGGCCATCACCAGCACGCTCGAAAACTCTTTCCAGAGTTCGATTGCGTCCCAATGCCGATGGGTCCAAGTCGTGACGTTGGTGTTGTAGGTGAGCTCAACGTCGGTGCGCCCCAACTCGCTGAGAGCCTCCAGCGTCTGATAGGTCTCATCCATCAGCATCGGCTCTCCGCCCGCAAAGTGGAGTCTTTCAGCGGTTCGCAGATAAGGACGGATCCTTGCAAACGTGACTTCCGGAGACGTCCCCGAGCGAATGATCCGGAAGTCCGACGGCGCCCCCTCTGCATCGTCCTGGTACCAAGCCGTACTCAACTGGGGCCCGCAGCTTCGGCAGCGAAGATTGCAGAGATTTGAGAACCGAACATCCAGGGAAGTGATCCGCGCGGGCGACACCGAACCGTCCTCACCCGTCTCGCGAACCTCTCCACCGTGGTGCGCGAACTGTTGATTGAACGACTGTCGTAGCGAAGTACCGCCGGCGTCCTCAATGCGGTAACATCCCGCGCACGACGCATTTCGCACTCCGGCGATCATGTCCAGCCGTAGCGCGCGGAGCCCCTTCGAGTTAAATAGGTCCGACACCGAATGCTCGTGCAGCGAGCCGAAGGGACGATCGTGATCCGCCACACAGCAGGGCAGCGCGCTCCCGTCCACGGAAACGTGAAAGTGCATCCACGGGAGAAGGCACAGCGTCTTGTGCCCCTTCAGCCGGAGCCTGTGCAGCGCGCGCGTGCAGCGACGGATAACGGTTCTAACAATCTCCCAATTATTTCACGCTCCCAGGGGACGTGTGGCGGCGGAATGGGTGCAGCTCGAACCTGAAACCGTCGCGGGCCGGCTGCGAGACGCCTCCGCCGTAAGGGTTCAGGGCTACGCCGCCGCTCCCGTCTTGTTTCCCGGTTGGCTTTTCGCAACCTCGCTGGAGATGCGGTAACGCGACATCTTGCGGTACACGGTCATGCGCGACCAGTTGAGCTTCCGTGCGGCTCGCGACTTATTGCCTCCGGCGGCGACCAGCGCGCGCACCAAGCGGTCTTTGTCCCCTCCAACCTCGCCGGCGCGCAACGCGGTGAGGATGCGGGCAGGCAGGTGCCTGGCTTCAAGAACGGCGCCGGGCCGGCTGACGAAGGCGACTTCAACCGCGTTGCTGAGCTCGCGGATATTGCCGGGCCAAGCGCCGTTGACGAGCAACGCCATCAGGTTTGGATCAACGCATTCGACGCGTAATCCGAATCTGCGATTGAACTGCGAGACGAAGTATTCGACGAGAGCCGGGATGTCCTCCCGACGCTCACGTAACGGCGGCACTTCGAGACGAACGACGTTCAAGCGATGGTAGAGGTCGAGGCGAAACGTTCCCCCACGGACGGCGGCTTCAAGGTCTCGGTTCGTAGCCACGGCCAAACGGAAGTCGACCGGCGTCGCGCGGCTGCCGCCTAACGGGCAAACCTCGCGGTCCTCGATCGCGCGGAGGATCTTTGCCTGAGCCGGCAAACTCATCTCGCCGATTTCGTCGAGGAAAAGGACACCGCGATGCGCTTGCCGGATTCTGCCTTCGCGGCGTGCGGCGGCGCCGGTGAAAGCTCCGCGCTCATGGCCGAAGAGCTCACTCTCGAGAAGCGTGTCGGGCAAGGCGGCCAGGTTGACGCAGACAAACGGACCGGAACGGCGCGGGCTGTCGGCGTGAATACCGCGCGCAACCAACTCTTTCCCGACACCGCTTTCGCCCGTGATCAAGACGTTGCTCGTGCAGCGCGCGGCGAGCGAGATCTGACGTCGAATCTCGCTGAGGAGCGGACCGGGGCCAACGATCGGGACCTTGCCCGAACGCTCGGCAGAGGCTCCGACGGCGACCCGCCCGGCTAGCTGCTGAAGCCTCGACCAGAGCTCGCCCTCATCTAGTGGATGCGAAAAGTAGTCGCTGAATCCGTGTCGAAGGGCTTCCGCCGCCATCTGCTCCGACCCATGCGTCGTCACGAAGACGCGCGGGACTTCGTGACCAGGACACCGCGCTGATTCCAAGGCGCGGAGGGCGTCCGAACAAGACTTCGCTCCGGAATGGAGCACGACGACGGAGGGAGGTTTCGCGAGGGGGAGAAGGTCCGAGCGGTTGGCGCTCCAATCGAAGCGGAATCGCTTGTCGGGAGCGAGTCGGCGGAGCGTGAGGCCCGGTGGGACCTCGTCTTCAACGACCAAGACGCGGGGAGTATCCATAGTGGCTCCCAACTCGTGATAGGCGATCGCGAGCAGAGGGGATGAAGCACTCTTCTATGCCGAACGTTTGTCTGGAAACCTCGGACTATGAATGACCGGAGCGGACGCAGAACTCCTTCATATTCCTGTAACGGCCTCGCAGAGATCCTTTCGTGGGCTACAGAATACGGTCCGACCTAGGGCCTGTCAAGAAGAATATCCGAGGTAATTATCCACTCCCCGTCGTAAACCAAGGCGCGTTCTCAAAGGTGCGAGTCAAGAGCCGCGAGCCTTCCCAGTTACAGGCGTACAGGGGCTGTTACAGCTTGTGTGACAGTCGCGGTGACAGTGGCGCTCCGTCGAACAACCCCACGGTTTTTTGGTCTCCTCCGCAAGCGTCGTCTTTTCAATCACTCCCGGCGTACACGGAAGTCCTGCACCATTTTGGCTAGCCGCGTGCATTAATGCCGCCCGTCGAAGCACGGATTGGAGCGAAGTGAATCCGAAGTCAGCGGACATGCCCGAGGGACGCTACGCCAATCATCTTGAGGTCGGCTGCAACGAAGAGGAAGTCGTGATGGATTTCGGCCAGGTATTCGATGACGAGGCGCCGTTGACGCACACACGAATTGTGACGCAGCCGGTGTTCGCCCGGCAGATGATGCGGATCTTGCGCGAGTCGCTGGCCGACGATCCAGAACCGCGGGCTCCTGGGCGGGAAAAGGGGCCGAACTGGAAGCGATGAGCGAACAGGCATCAGGCGCACCGCAGTCAGCATGGGGGGAATTGCTCCCCTGGCTGTACTGGCTGGATGAGACGCTCAAGGCGGCGATGGAAGCCGTGCGCACGGCGTACGGCGAAGACGCCGTCTCCGATCCCTATCGCGGACTGTACATTACCCATTCGGAATTCGACGATCTCCTAGCGCGGGGCCCGGAAGCCCCGGCGCCGGCCTTGGGCGCAGCAGGACCTGCGCCGGACGCCTCCACGCTTGGCGGCATCGGCGCCCGTTTCGGTCTGGACACGTTTGAGCTCTCCGCGCTGGTCATCGCGTTGGCCCCGGAACTAGACGCCCGTTACGAGCGCCTGTACGCATACCTCCAGGACGACGTGACCCGCCGCCGTCCGTGCGTGGAGATGATTCTGAACCTCCTTTGCCGGTCGGCCGAGGAAAAGCTGGCAAAGCGCGTGGCGTTCGCCTCCGACGGACGCTTGGTACGGCATGGCCTCGTACAGGTAACCGCGGATACTTCGGCGACCTCGACGTTTCTCTCCCGCGCGGTACGGGTTGAGGAGAGCTTTGTCAGGCGTCTGCTGCGCCATGAGGCGGAGCCGGTCGAGCTGCGTGGAGTGGCGCGGCTTTCGTACCCGGACCAAGAGTTTGACGAGCCGTTGGGCGACGAGAGGACGTGGCGAGCGCTGGGCGAGCTGGTGCGTCGCTCTGATACCGGCGGCCATGCGCTCCGAGTCTACTTGTCCGGTGAAAACGAGGGCGTGAAGCCGCGTTTGGCGGAAGCGGCGGCGACCCTGCGCGAGGCGCCCCTACTTACGATCGCGTTGGACGTGTTGGCTACGCGCTCCGGCGACTTCGAGGAGACCTTGCGAAAGGCTTCTCGAGAAGCAGGCCTGCGCGGCGCGACGCTGTTGATGACCGGGCTAGGCGCGCTGGCCGCCGAGGATCGGAGACCGATGCTGCGGGCGGTGCTGCGCATCCTCGAAGATCGCAACAACGCGAAGGATCTGACCGTCCTGACCGGCGTCCCCAAATGGGTGAGCATCGAAGCAACGGCAGGCCGGCCCGGCGCGCCCGTCTTCTCCTTGGATTGTCCGTTGCCGGACGCAAAATCTCGCGAGGACTACTGGGAGAAACGGCTACGTCGGCGTGGCGTGCGCTTCGACGCACCTGCGATCGAAGCCTTGGCGGCCCGGTTCCGCTTCTCGGAGGCGCGCATCGACGACGTGCTGGATTACGCCGAGCGACAGGCGGAGGTACGCTCCGCGGGCGGCGACGGCGACCCCCGTCCACGACTGGAGGAGCTCTATGCCACCGCACGGGATGGCTCAAGTCACAACCTCTCGTCGCTGGCGAGCAAGGTGACGCCGCGGTACGGCTGGACCGACATCGTGCTCCCGCCTGATGCGGAGGCGCAGTTGCGGGAGATCCGCAATCAAGCCCAGTATCGCCACCGCATCTACGGCGAATGGGGATTCGACGAGAAGCTTTCGCTCGGCAAGGGGCTGAACGTGCTGTTTTCCGGACCGCCCGGGGTCGGCAAGACGATGGCGGCGGAGGTGCTGGCGGGATCACTGGAGCTGGACCTGTATCGAGTGGACTTGTCGCAGACCGTGAGCAAGTACATCGGCGAAACGGAACGGAATCTGAGCAAGGTTTTCGCCGAGGCGCGGACAAGCAACGCGATCTTGTTTTTTGACGAAGCCGATGCGCTGTTCGGCAAGCGATCCGAGGTGCGCGACGCGCATGACCGCTACGCCAACATCGAAATCTCCTACCTCCTGCAAAAGATGGAGGAGTACGAGGGGATCAGCATCCTCGCAACCAACCTGAAGCAGAACCTGGACCACGCCTTCACGCGGCGACTGAGTTTCACGGTGGACTTTCCGTTTCCGGACGAAACGAGCCGGCGTCGTATTTGGGACCACATCTGGCCGGAGAAGACGCCGCGGTCGCGCGAGCTCGATCTGGACTTCGTGGCGCGGCGGTTCCAGTTGTCGGGCGGCGGCATCAAGAATGTCGCCGTCTCGGCGGCCTTTCTGGCAGCCGCGGAGCCGGACGGCGAGGTGCGCACAGAGCACGTTCTGCGAGCCGCCCGCCGTGAGTTCCAAAAGATGGGCAAGGACCTGGCGGCCGTGGAGTTCGGCGACTACGCCGCGTCCGTCCTTCCGGAGTTGGAAGAGAGGTTGCCGAACTGATGATCCGCAACCTGAGCGAGTCGCTGGACCAGTTGGTCGCCAGGGAGATCCCAGGCGTCCAAGTGGAGTTCGTTCGTCCGAGCGATCCGTACAACCCGAGCCAGGGGATGGCGACGCTGAACCTGTTCCTGTTCGACGTCCGCGAGAACGTGGAATTGCGCAGCAATGAGCGCGTCGTCACGCGGACCAACAACCAGGCCACCGTAGAACCGCCGCCGCTGCGGGTATCGTGCTCCTACTTGGTGACGGCTTGGCCGGACGGCGACGTCGACTTGGAGCTGCGCGAACATCGCCTGCTTAGCGACGCGTTACGAACCTTCTCGCGCTTCCCGACGATTCCTCAGGACTTTCTGCAGGGGGCGCTAGCGGGGCAGGAGCCGCCGCTGCCGATGATGGCGGCGTCGACAAACGGCCCGCCGAACCCGGCGGAGTTTTGGACGGCGTTGGCGAATCGCCTGCGGGCGTCTTTCGTGCTCTCCGTGACGATCGGAATGCCGCTATTCGACCCGATCACGGCGCCGCAGGTGCTGACCGCGGAGACCGGTCAATCCTTGGCGACACCAGGAGCCGACGGCGAGCTGGAATCTATTCCGGGCACGCGCGAAGCGACTTTCCGCATCGCCGGGACGCTGACGGACAACGCTGCAGCGCCGGTGGAGGATGCGACGGTGACGGCGCTCGAGACGGGCGTTCGAGCAACGACGGCAGCAAACGGCCAGTACGACCTCGGCGTGTTGGCTGCAGGGAACTATACGTTGCGCGTCCAGGCAGGCGCGGCAACACAGGACTTCAACGTAGCCGTACCGGCGCCTCTGGGCTCCGACTACGACTTGCAGATGGTTTGAGCGAAGGTACTTCCCGAACAGGGATAGGAGGACAGGATGCCATATCTTTCTCCAGGCGTATTCGTCGAGGAGGTTCCGGCCGCCCAGAGGCCGATCGCGGGAGTGGGAACGAGCACCGCGGGCTTTCTCGGCGTGGTGCCGGACGACGTCGCGATGCCGTTTCTACCTGGGAGACCGCTCGATCCCCAAAACCCCGTGGCCGCCGATTTTGAAACGGTCGCGACGGAGGGAGAGGCCGTCCTGGTAACGAACTGGGAGCAGTTCAAAGTCAACTTCGGAGACTTTCAGGCGCCGCAGGCGGGCTGGTCCGCGGACCTGGCGACGGCCTATCAACAGCTCCAACTCGCCGCCTTTGGGTTCTTCCTGAACGGCGGCACGCGCTGCTGGTGCTTGCGCACGGCGACAATTGCGAGCTTGCAAACGCCGGCAAACCTGACAACGCACCTCAACACCCTGGGCGGAATCGACGAGATCGCCATGGTCGCCGCACCGGGCCAGGTGAGCAACGTCTTTCAGGACGCACTGGTCGCCCACTGCAACGCGCTGGAGGACCGAGTGGCGATTCTGGACGGGCAACCGTCTCCCGCCGCACTGACGCCCATCGAGATTCGCGGCGGCGCGGGCAGCGCGACGCAGAACGACGACTACGCTGCGATGTACTTCCCGTGGATCCAGGTCGGCGATCCGCTCGATGCCAATGCCCGGCTGAGCCAGCCGCCGAGCGGGCACATCGCGGGCATCTACGCCCGGTCGGATGCGCGCGTGGGCGTTCACAAGGCTCCGGCAAACGAACAGGTGCGCGGTGCGGTCGACGTTTCGCCGCGGCTGACGCGCGCCGAACAGGACGGGCTCAACCCTGACGGGATCAACGTGATCCGCGTCTTCGACGGCGACATCAAGCTCTGGGGCGCGCGAACGCTGGGCGGCGACGCGCACGGGTTGCTGAAGTACATCAGCACGCGACGCTACCGGAACTACGTGCGGGAATCCATCGACGAGGGCACGCAGTGGGTGGTCTTCGAACCCAATACGCCGGAGTTGTGGGAACGCATCAAGCGGTCGGTATCCGGCTTCCTGACGACAGAGTGGAGTGAGGGACGCCTGTTCGGCGAAACCGTCGACAAGGCGTTCTTCGTGAAGGTCGACGAAGAGAACAACCCGCCGGCGGTGCGCGATCTGGGCCAAGTGATCATCGAGGTCGGCGTGGCGATCGTGCAGCCCGCGGAGTTCGTGATCTTCCGCATCGAGCAGATCTCCGGCAGCTAGCGCGAACGATCAGAGGAGGACGCAAGACATGCGCAACGACCCCTATAAGAATTTCAAGTTCCTAGTGGAAATCGACGGCATCGTACAGGCCGGATTCTCCGAGTGCACCGGTTTCGGCTCCGACGTCGAAGTGGTGGAGTACCGCGAGGGCGGCGAGCCTTCGCACGTCAGAAAACTGCCGGGCAAAATCAGCTACCCGGACGTCACGCTCAAGTGGGGCGTGACGGATTCCAGCGAACTGTACGAATGGCACAAGTCCGGCGTCCGAGGACAAGTGGAGCGCAAGAGCGGCTCGATCATCCTGCAAGATGACTTGGGCCAAGAGACAATCCGCTGGAACTTTTTTGAAGCCTGGCCGAGCAAGTGGGCGGGCTCCGACCTCAACGCCACCGGAAACAGCGCGGCGATTGAAACCTTGACCGTCAGCTGCGAGCGGCTGGAAAGAGCCTAGGCGCGAAGGAGTAGGGCAATGTTCCAGACCGAATTCGACTTCACCCTACCGTTCGGCTTTGCCGACGAGTCCGGGGATCTGCATCGCGAGGGAGTGATGCGGCTGGCCACGGCGGCGGACGAGATCATGCCGCTGAAAGATCCGCGGGTGCGCAACAACGAGGCCTACTTGACGGTGATCCTGCTGTCACGCGTGGTTACGCGGTTGGGCTCGCTCGGGCAGGTGACGCCGAAAACGATCGAAGGGTTGTACGCCGCGGACCTGGCCCACTTGCAGGAGCTGTACAACCGCGTAAATCGAGACGGGGTCGCGGCAATGAAGGCTTCGTGCCCGAAGTGCGAGCACCTGTTCGACGTGGAGCTCGATGGTTCGGGGGGGTCTTGGGCTACCCCCTGAACCGGCTTTATCAGGAGGTAGCCTTCGTCGCATACCACTTTCACTGGCCGCCGGAGTCGGTGATGCAAATGGAGCACGAGGAGCGCCGGCGCTGGGTGCGGGAGATCTCGGACATTCACCAGCGCATGGGCGACGCGGCTTAGGAGTTTCGGATGCGAAAGTTGCGAATCAGCGCGAAGCGGATCGGAGCGAGGCCACGAGCGGCGGCGAGCCGTTGGGCGTCGTGGAGCCGCGCGTTCGTTTCGCGTCTGACGATGCGGAATTACGGGCGCTTTCCCGTCGACATGACTTGGCGCAAGGCCTCGGCCCGCGCTGCCGCTGACGCAAGGACGTATGTTTCGCAGTTCCGGACGATTCGGCCGACTGTCCAACTGCACGTGACGTTGGCGCCTCGAGTGAAGACAGTTCCCGTCGAACGAGTGACGGAGAGAAGATTCGAGCGTAGAGAGCACGGCATGCGCTTCGAACGACGCACGCTGCTCGAGCGATCACGGACGGACCGGCTGGAGACGCGCACAGAGGCTCCGCCCCCGGACCGACGAGTCTTTGAGCGGTTGACGCTGCTTCCCGCTGCGCCCGCGCCGTCGCCAAGTTGGCCGAGCGCTCGGCGGGAGCAGCCGCGGTCGCGTGTCGGCGTCGCTCATGCATTTGACCGCCTGCTGGTGCGTCGCGAACGGCTGACGCGGGAGGAAACGGTCGAGCGGCTGCTGAGAAGCGGTCGACGGGTGGAAGAGGCCTTAACTGCTCCGGTGATGATCATGCCGAGGTCCGCCGCGCCCTTACCTGAAAGCAGCGAGCGGGAGCATGCGCGGCGACCCGCACCCGCGCAAGTCGTCGACGAAACGCCCGTGCCGCCGAGACGCGACTCCGCGCCTCCGGAATGGCCGACGACCTTCGACGCCAATCATTTGGCCGACCAAGTCCTGCGTGAGATGGACCGGCGCCTGGTGGCCCGAAAGGAGCGATTCGGTCGGGTCTAGACCGAGCGACGAGAGACGTAGATGCCCCTATCGAAGGCCAAAATCGTGATCGAGCACACCGGTGAAGAGATCGCCGTGATGTTCAATCCGGAAGAGTACACAGTCCAGAAGGACAACAACTTCGCCTCCCAATCGATTCCCGGCCTGAGTTCGCCCATCATTCAATTCGTCAACGGCAACCTGAAGACGCTTGAGATGGAGCTGTTCTTCGATACAACGGACGAACGCCGCGACGTACGCGAGGAAACGACGAAGGTGTCGGGACTGCTGGACATCGATTCGGATCTGCATGCGCCGCCGGTCGTGCGCGTGGTTTGGGCGTCATTGCAGTTCCGCGGCGTGTTGACCAAGGCCTCGCAGCAGTTCACCAAATTCTTGGAGAGCGGCGAACCGGTGCGCGCAAGGCTGAACGTATCGTTCAGCGAGTTCATCGACGAAGAACGCGAGGCGAAAGAGGTCAATCGACAGACAGCGGACTTCACGAAGACGCACGTCGTAACCGGCGGCGAGACGCTCAGCTTGATCGCCTCACGCTACTACGAGGACGCGAAGAACTGGCGGCCGATCGCGATCGTGAACGGGATCGACGATCCACGCTCGCTGGAGCCGGGTCAGAGCTTGATCATTCCTTCCTTGCCGATCGGCGAGCGCGCGGGGGCAAGCTGAGATGGCGCGATACGGCTCCTACGCACCCGACTTCAGCTTGCGCATCAACGGCGACAAGCTGCCCGCGGCCTTGCGCGGAGCCGTGAGTTCAATCAGCCACACGAGCGGGATGGAAGGGGCTGCGCGTGTGGAAGTCACGTTCGCCAACCCGGGGTTGCGCTGGCTGGACCATCCTCTGCTCGGAGTCGACAATCCCGTTTCGCTCGAGATCGGCTATCTGCCGGACCCGCTTGAGGAAGTGTTCGTCGGAGAAATCACAGGAGTCGAACCGACGTTTCCGAGCGGCGGGATGCCGACTCTGCGGCTGATCGCGCAAGATCGCTTGCACCGGACAGCGGCGGGCACGAAGGATCGTTCCTTCCGCATTAGCATTCCTTCGGTTGGAAACTTCCCGCTGCCGGACGTGGCGGTAAACAGCCTGGTGGCCGGATTGAACGGGCTTGTTCCGCTGCCGGACCCGGTCGGCGGCGCACTGTCGACGATCATGACCTTGGTCACGGTCTTCGCTTTCCCGCAGGTGGCGCAGCGAGCCGTGCGCCGGCAGAGCGGCGCCAGTGATTTCCAGTTTCTTACGCAGATCTCTAAAGAGAACGGGTGGGAGATGTACATCGACCACTCGATGGAGCCGCGCGGGTACGTGCTGCGGTTCCAGTTTCTGATTCAGGACTATTCGCCGAACTTGAGCCTCGAATGGGGCCGCTCGTTGATGGAGCTGACGCCGAAGCTGACGACGGTAGGGGACGTATTCGGCGTAGCGGCGCGAGTTTGGGTCGAGTCGTTGAAAACGGAGTTCGTCATCGTCGTGAGCTGGGACTACGACCGCGCCGCCTTCAACCTGACCGTCTACCCGAGCCTCGTGGGCGAGCTGGATTCCGTGCTCGGCGAGGAGGCCTCCAAGAGCACGATCTCAATCAAGCCGACCGGCTACGCGCAAGCGCCCTACAAGATTCTCTCCGAGCTGCTGCCGCGGCTGAACAACCGGCTGACTTGCTCGGGACGAACCATCGCGGATACGAGGATCAAAGCCGGACAGGTATTGGAGTTGAAAGGTATCGGCGAGACCTTCAGCGGGTTGTACCGCGTGACTCAGGTGACTCACTCGTTCGACTCCGGCGGAGCGATCAGCGACTTCCAGGGCCGTCGCGAAGTTTGGTTCGGCGGGATACCGACGCCCAAGGGCGCCGAGGGGCTGGTGCGCCTGAACGGTCAGTCGTTGGGCTGAGGAGAAAGCTTGCATGAGCGAAGCGCTGTTCAAAGGAATCATGGAGTCGCTGACCGAAGAGCAGCAGCCGTCGGGATTCGCCCTGACGCCTGGAGTGGTGACGAATCCTTTCGATCTGATCTCCGAAGGGCGGGTCCAGGTGAAAATTCCGGCCAAGCCTGGATTCGAGCCTTGGGCCCGGCTGGCGGCGGTCGGCGGAGGCGCTGATCGCGGCTTCTTGTGGGCTCCGCAAATCGACGACGAAGTATTGGTAGCGCTTGCCCAGAACGACGACAGAGACGCCTACATTCTGGGCGGGTTGTGGAGCACGATGGATCGGCCGCCGGCTCTGTCGCCGACCGACCCGTTGATCAAACGGGTCATCAAGACGGGCATCGACCCCGTTCCAGGGCACGAGGTGGAGTTTGACGACGCACTGCAGTCGATCACGATTACGAGCAGTACGAAGCAGAAGATATCGATCGATCCGACGGCGATTGAAGTCTCGACGACGGGCGGGTCGGTGTCGCTGAAGCTGGATCTGACGACGCAGACGGTTTCAGTTACCGCGCCGAAGGCGATCGAGATGAAGGCCGCCGACATTTCGTTGGAAGGTGTGAGCGTTTCGGTCAAGGCGGGCAAGATCGACCTGCAGGCCGCGGGCGTGTGCACGGTCCAAGGAAGCCTGGTGAAGATCAATTGACCAAAGGAGGATGAATGCCGTTTGCGGCCAGAGTTGGAGACCCCACGGGACACCCGGGAACGATCGTCGGTCCGGGCGTGGCGAACGTGTTGATCGGCGGAATGCCGGCAGCGGTATTGGGCGACAACCACGCCTGCTCGATGCCCCCGACGGCGGGACCGCATCCGCCCACGCCGATCGTCAAGGGCAGCGCGACGGTACTGATCGGCGGACGGCCCGCGGCGCGCGTGGGAGACACCAGCGGATGCGGCGCACCCATCGTCATGGGCTCGCCCCTAGTGGAGATTGGAGGCTAGCGATGACGGCGACGGACCGGACAAAGGCGTTTCTCGGGATCGGCTGGAGCTTCCCCGTTTCGTTGAGCGGAGACCAGGTTTCGGTCGCGCGATACGAAGACGACGTGCGTCAGGCGATCACCATCATTCTGGGCGTGAATTTGGGAGAGCGCGTGATGCGTCCCGACTTCGGCGCGGACCTGCAGCGCTTCGTGTTCCAGCCCGTGACTCCGACGTTGCTCGAAACCATCCGCACGCGCGTGGAGGAAGCGCTGATCGATTGGGAGCCGCGCATTTCGCTAGAGCGGGCGAGGGTAACGTCCGACCCGGCAGACCGGGCGCGAGTGTTGATCGAAGTTGCCTATCGCGTTCGGGCGACAAACACGCATGCAAATCTCGTGTATCCGTTCTATCTGCGAGAGGGAGGCGCGAAGTGAAGGCGACCGCCGCAGTTTCGCGCGAAGTTCCCTCCCCCGAGGAGATCTACGCGCAAATTCTGGCGCGCCGGCCAGGCTGGACGCCGGAGTGGTCGCCGGCGCCGTCGAGTCCCGGCGCCGCGCTGGGGCGCGTGGCCGCTCGATACGTCCACACCGTCTTGCAAAGGCTGGCGCAGGCGCCGGACAAGAACCGACTGGCCTTCTTTGACACTCTGGGTCTGCGCTTGACGCCTGCCCAAGCTGCGCGTCTGCCGTTGGTTTTTCAGCTGGCCGAGGGGGCCGCTTCCGGCGTGATGCCTGCAAGTTCGCGCGTCTCCGCTCCGGCGCCTGCCGGCTCGCAGCGACCGATTCTGTTCGAGACGGAACGAGCGGTGGGCGTGACTCCCGCCAGGTTGCAGCAAGTCGTCTCGCTATGGCCAGGCCGCGACGAGTACATCGACCACACCACAGCGCTCTCGGCGGGCGAGCCGATGCGCTTGTTCGACCGGCTGCTGCGAACGCCCACGCCCCACCATATTTACCTGGCGCACTCGGACCTGTTGGCGCTGGCGGGCGAAGTGGAGGTACATGTCGACTTCGACTTGAAACAGGGAGCCGGGGAGAATCTGCAAATCCTCTGGGAGTACTGGGACGGCCAGGTTTGGCGCGAGTTCCTGGACATGAACCCGGCCTGCGGCGAGGCCTCCGCCAAGCTCGACAGCACGGCGGGGTTAACGCGTAGCGGCGGGTACACCTTGGTCTCCGCTTGCGCGGAAGCGAAGGAGACAACGGTCGACAACCGCGAGAACTTCTGGATTCGCGGACGGTTGAGCGAGCCCCTGCCGCCGGACCCGAGCAAACCCTTGCCTCTGGTGGAGAGCATCCGCTTGAGTTCGGCGATCAAGCGGCCGCTGAAGGCGCGGCTTACCGCAGAGGGCCCGCCGGACCCGCCGCCCGCGGGTGCGGCGACAACTTGGCGCGGGTCGGTCGTATCGTCATCCGGTACGCCGGTGGTCGGCGCCGTGGTGCAGGTGTTCCCGCCCAGCTCGCCCTCGAACCCGGTCGTGTCCAGCCCGTCGTCGGCCAGCGGTGGGTTCAGCGTCACACTGCCGGGCGTCGACGTCGAGAACGAAGTGCGGGTGACGTTTCGCGGCTTGGAAGCGGGGACGAAAGTCCGTTTGCCGGGAGACCTCGCGACCAACGAACTCACTTGGAGCATCGACGGTCTAGCGCCCGACGCGGCCTTCGCAACCGACGAGGAGTTGGACCTCTCCAAGCCGTTCTATCCCCTTGGACAGCAAGCGAGCGTCGGGTCGGTCTTCTACTTCCACAACGAAGAGATCTTCAGCAAGCCCGGCGCGCAGGTACGCGTCTACGCGGCCGTCACGGAGACACCAGCGGCGCAGGCGGCGATCAGCGGCCAGACGGAGCTCACGCACAAGCTCTTCTGGGAGTACTGGAACGGCAAACGCTGGGCGGTCTTGTCCGAATCCCAACCAGCCGAATCGTCGGTCACCCCGATGTTGTTGAGTTCGTTGACGGGGCAAGGCGGGGATCTGCGGAGGGACTTCACGCAGACTGAGGTGTTCGAGCTGACAGTGCCGGACGACCTGGAGCCGACCACCGTCAACGACCAGGAAGCGCTGTGGGTTCGGGCCCGATTGGCCAGCGGAGGCTACGGAGTACGCGCGACGGTCACCTGGGGCGACGGCAATCAGAACAGCTTCGCCTACGTACTTCCTCGTCCTCCCGTGCTCGCGGAATTTCAGATGGGATACTCCTGGACCAAGGGTCCGGAGCCCGCGCAGCACGCCCTGGCCTACAACGACTTCGCCTTCATCGACCACACGTCCGACGCACGTTGGCCCTCGTCCGCGTTTTCGCCGTTCCGCCGCGTGCGGGACGTGAATCCCGCCGTCTACCTGGGATTCAATCAGCCGCTGCCCGCCGACAGCCTGGGGTTGTACTTCGACATGGAGGACGACGCCGCGGCGAAGCCGGGCCCGGCGCTGATCTGGGAGTCGTGGGACGGCGTAGCGTGGCGTTCTCTGCCGTCAGAGGACGAGACGCTGCGGCTGCGTCTGCCGGGCATCGTCTCCCTGGTGAGTCGGGAGACCGCGGAGCTGGCGCGATTCGGAACACCGCTGCACTGGGTGCGCGCGCGCCTGAAAGAGGACGGGCCGCCAGGCGAAACGACGATCAAGGCCGTCCACCCCAACGCAGTTTGGGCGGCGCAGCGCGAACGATTCGTCAACCAACCATTGGGGGCCAGCTCAGGACTGCCGCGGCAGACGTTCGTGATCCCCCAAACGCCTGTTCTCGATGGCGAGCGTCTGGAAGTGCGCGAGTTGGCCGGACCGAGGGCGGCGGTTGAGTGGCGTGTCCTCGCCGCCGAATTGTTCGAGGGAGACGCAGAGCGGGTGCGCGCTCTCGAGGCCCGCCTGGGGCTGGAAGGCCCGGAGACGGATGTTTTGGACGGCGATTTGCGCCTGCGACGCGACCGGAGGAAGCAAGTAACCGAGGTTTGGGTGCGTTGGGAGCGCCAGCGGCGCCTATTTCTTTCCGGCCCCGACGATCGCCACTACACGCTGGATCGTGCGCTGGGCGTGGTCGGCTTCGGCAACGGACGCAATGGACGCGTACCGCCCTCCGGCGCGGCCATCGCGGCGGCGGAGTTTCGGTCCGGCGGCGGCACGATCGGCAACGTCGAAGCGGGCGCGGCTTCGCAGATGCTGAGCGAAGCGCCCGGTCTGGAGGCGGTCTTCAATCCTCGGCCGGGCGAAGGCGGGGCGGACGGCGAGACGCTCGAGTCCCTAGCCGAGCGCGGCGGGGCGACGATTCGCCACCGAGGGCGAGCCGTGACCGCGCCGGATTTCGAGACCTGGGCCAAGCAGATCTCGCCGGCCGTCGCCTTCGCCCGCGTCTTGCCGACAAGACGGCCGTCTCTGCGCGGCGAACTGGCGGGCGCCGTCACCGTACTAATCATTCCGGACGGCAAAGAGCCACGACCGCAACCCTCGGCGGGGTTGCGAGAGAGCGTACTGGAAGGATTGCGTCAACGCGCTGGCGCGGACATCGGCGACGGGATCTTCGTCATCGGGCCCCAGTATTCGCCGGTGGACGTGACGACGCACGTAGCGCCGAAAGTTCCTTCCGAAGCGGGCCTAGTGGAGCGGCGCGTGCGCGAAGCTCTGGAGCGCTTTTTCCATCCGTTGCGCGGCGGTCCGGGAGGGAGCGGGTGGGAACTCGGGCGCGACGTCTATCTTTCCGACGTCGCAGCCGTCATCGAGCGCGTCGAAGGTGTCGACTACGCGCAACATGTCGAGTTGCTCCGCGACGGGGCGCCGCAAGGCGACCGGCTGGACATCGCAGCGGAGGAAATGGTCGTAGCGGGAGTGTTGACCATCCGCATGGTCGGCTCGCAGGAGATGTATCAATGATTGATCTTTTGCAGCTCGACGACCGCCGCTGGCTCGACCTGGTCGAGGAAGGCAAAGCCCTCATCCCCACGTTGGCGCCGGACTGGACGGACCACAACGCCACGGATCCGGGAATCACTCTGATGGAACTCTTCGCCTGGGTGGCGGAGATGGACGTCTATCAGTTGAACCGTGTGCCGGATGCGCACCGGAGGAAGTTCCTAGCGTTGACAGGACGGCGCCCGACTCCTCCGCAAGCGGCTTGGGCGGTGGCGGAAACGGCGCTCGCCCCGGGCGCACAGCCTGTGACTCTACCGGCAGGCGTGGAACTCGAGGCGGGCGGTCCTGACGGGGCGCCTCTGCGCTTTTCGACAGCGGCGGAGCTTACCGTCTCGCCGGTCGAATTGGCCGCCGTGCAAACTTCAGTCGGCGGCAAGCCGGAACTCGTCTCTGACTTCCCCTTCGCTGCGTTCGGCGCACCGCCCCAAGCAGGGAGCGCTCTCTATCTGGGACTGCGAGTACAAGAAGGAGCCGTCTTGCCGGCGCCCATTCGGCTATGGGTGGAGCTGGACGGCGAAAAAGCTTCCTGGGAGGAGCGCCAGCGCGTCCGCGAGGAACAGCAAACGGGGCGCGAACTTTGCGAGAAGATCAACCGCAATCCGTGCTGTGGAACCGCCGTCGAGCCGACGGACCCAGGCCACTGCGACGAGACGCAAAACGTTCAGCTCGTGTGGGAATACGCAGTCTCCGCCGCGGGCGCCCTGCAGTGGCGGGAACTCGACGCGGCGGATCAGACGAGGGCCCTGACGTTTTCCGGCGCGGCGACGTTCAACTTGCCCGAGGACGCCGCAAGCACGCGGTTGGGCGGCGTGGATTCCGAACTGAGATGGGTTCGGATACGCCTGGAGCGCGGCTGCTACGATGCCTCGCCGCGAGTGGTTCGCATCGCCGTCAATGCGGTCGCCGCCCGGCAAGCAACGGCGATCGCCGAAGGCTGGACGATCTCAGCCGAGACCACGCCGCAAGGTACGGCTCCAGCAGAAGGGGACTCCGTGGGCGTCTTGCTGAGCTTCAGCGCGCGACTGGAGATCGAGGAGCTCACGTTCACCGAAAACCAGCCGCATTTTCGAGTTCTCGGCTATCAGCCGCCGACCGCGCAAGCGTCGGGACGCTTAGCGCTTGAAGCCGTTCGACTGGGCGTCGCGGACGGCGGACCGTTCCAGCGCTATGAGACCCGCGAGAAACCGCTGCTTGAAGACAGCTTCGACGTGTGGAGCCTCGAAGACGGCTCGTGGCGAAGCTGGCAGCGAGTCGACGATTTCGACCGCGCCGGACGGCGTGACCGCAGCTACTCCTTGGACGCTCAAAGCGGCGAAGTCCGCTTCGGGGACGGCGAGAAGGGAGTCGCGCCGCCTCCAGGGGCGCTCCTGTTCGCACGTGCCCGCTCCACCGCGGCGGCGGCGGGGAACGTCAAAGACGACTCGATTACCCGCATCTCCTCGTCCGCCCTCAACCGAGTTCTCCTTGGCGACGCGGCCGCCGTCGCCGACAAGCTTTCCCGGATTCGCAACCCACGGCCCGCCACAAACGGCGAGGATGTGGAGACTCTCGAGCATGCGCTGGGACTGGCGGTAGAGGACCGCGAGGCGCCGCACCGGGCCGTAACGCTCGCCGACTACGAAAGCCTGGCTCGGGCGACGCCAGGCGCAAATGTCGCAAGGGCAACGGCCAAGGCGCGGCTCGCCCCCGGTTTCGACTGTTGGCCGGCGCCGGGGTTCGTGACGGTGATTGTGATCCCGAATCTACCGGGCAAGCGGCCGCGGCCGAGCGGCGAGTTGTTGTCGACGGTGAAGGCGTACCTGAATCCGCGGCGACTTATCGGTACCCGGGTGGAAGTGATCGGCCCGGACTTCGTGGAGATCGCCGTCCACGTGCGCGTGAAGGCTCATGCAGGAAAGAGCAAACATGCGCTGGCTCGCGAGATCGCTGCCCGTCTAGACCGTTTTCTCAACCCGCTGACGGGCGGTCCTGAAGGCGGCGGCTGGCCCTTGGGGCGCAGCGTGTATCCAGCCGAGACGTTGCAGGTCATCGACGAAACACCGGGCGTCGACTATGCCTCCGGGCTGGAATTGGCGCGAAACGGATGTCCCGCCGGTTGCGGCGCCCTTCACCTGCCGCCAAACGGATTGCCGGCGGCCGGCGCTCATCAGATTGAGGTAGTGTGACCATGGCGACGAGCGCAACAGATCTTCGCAACCTCGAGCGTTTCCGCTATTGGCAGGGCCAAGGCCTGCGCTCTGGAGACTTTCGGGCGCAGCGCGCGACGGACGAGGAGCTTCGCCGGCTGCACAACCGGGCCTTGCACGACTCGGGCGTCCGCAGCGGTTTGACCGTTCACTTGGTCGACGCCGCGGACTACGTGATCGTTCGCTGTGGGCTAGCGTACGATCGCATTGGGCGAGAGCTGCTCCTTCAAAAGGATCGTCAAGTTCCTTTCCCGTCGAACGGCGAGGAAGAAGATACGTCCGTCCTGGTGCTTCGACACCAGGCGCAGTCGGACGACGAACGCTGTTCCTGCGAAGCGCCGCTCCCTCCCGATTGCGCGCCGCCCTCGCTGGCGGAATCGCGCGTCGCGGTCGAATGGAAGGCGGCGCAGAGTCTACGTCCGTCGGACGGAGCGCCCCTGGCGGCCTTTCGGCTTCTGGACGGCGGTTGGCGACAGATCCCATTGCGTGAGGCTTTGGACGGCGCCGTCCCGCCGAGGTCGCGGCCGATCGCGCGTCCGCGGTTAGCCTCCGGCAGTACGATTCCCGGACAGGCTGTCTGGGAGGTCTGGCGCTGGGGGCGGCTTCACCTGGGCCTCCAGACGCGCATTGATACGTCGGCCGCGGGCTTCACACAGACGCCGCTCTATTTCGCCGAGCTCACCACGGATAAGTCGCCCGCCTTGAGCGGATTCTTTCCGCCCTTCTACACCACCCATATCACTGAGGCGACCCCCGACAGTTTCTTGCTGCGCGTCAGCCAGCCGTTCATACCGACACCAGTGATCATCAATGAAATCGAGCCCGGGGGCGGACTCATCGCACTGTCTGGAGATGGCGTGGAGGCGGCGCACCCCGGCGACACCGAGGTCGGACTCACTCTGGCCACGTCCGGCGATGCGCCGACGAGTGCATTGATTTCGGGCGTAGATGCTGAGACAGGACATTTGCGCCTCGAAGCGGGAGAGGCGAGTCTCGCAGAGTTTCCCGGAGGGCAGTTTGCCGTGCAGAGTCTCTTGCCTTTCTTCCTGCTTTGGTTCCCGTCCTACGCACGACAACAAGACCTGAAAGTGGCCTGGCTCGCATGCGGAGGAAGCGGGCCGACCGGCGAGGACGCCGAGGCGCGATGTCCGGGCACTCGGCCGGCGTTCACGGAGCCGTGCGGACCCGGATGCGGTTGCGGCTGCAGTGAGAAACACGAGGAGGATCCATGTCTCTAATCGGCGAAACGCAGTTCCTCGAACGTCTGCAGTATTTCAACGGCCAGCGCCTGTTCGCGTCGGATCTGGACGCGGCGGAGAGCTTCCACCGCGAGATGCGCTGGCTGCACAACCAGAGCCTGCATCAGCCGGGCGTGGGCGCGGGCTACGCGGTGTCGGGCGAAAAGGGCGCGCGCGAAGTGAGCGTACAGCCCGGGTACGCGCTGGACTCGGAAGGTCGTGAAATCGTACTGACCCAGCCCCGCACGTTGACCATCCCGCCGGTTTCTGGAGCCGAGAACGGCAAGCCGGCGTACTACGATCTCACCGTCTCCTACCCCGATGAGCGGGACCTGGAGGAGTCGGAAACGCGCGAGGGGATCTGCCAACCACGCGGGGTCGTGCGCCTGAAGGAAGAGCCTGTCTTCTGCTGGGTGCGCTTGGGGCCGTGTCCGGAGTTGCAGCCGGTGGACCCGGCGTTGAAGCAGGACCTCGAAGCGATGCGCCGCATTCGGCTGGCGCGCGCGGAGGTGCTGGACTGCCGGCTCCACCGTCCCCTCTCCACGGCCCAACGGCCGAACGCTCGTCCGCAGAATATTCCATACGTCGCCTGCGGAACATCAGGCGGGGACGCCTGGCAAACGGACGTCTCACAGACGAACATTCTGCGGATCTTCCAGGAGGTCGACACGAGCGCCGCCGGGTTCCGGGCGCGGCCCTCCTACCAGGCGAACGCAGCGGGCGAGAGGGTGATAGAGTTCGGCGACGGCGTCACCGTGCTCCTGCAAGGCTTCACGCACGTGACGGATATCCAAGCGTCCGGCTTCACGCTGCACTACCTCGTCCCCATGTCATTGCTGCGCGCTCTGCTCGGCGACCGAAACGCGGAGCTGTCCGACGAAACCGTCGCGGCGCTGCTCGACGTGGTCCGAGAGACCTGGACGGTGGAGTGGATCGGAGTCGAGGAATAGGCCATGCCGGAGCAACAACGCAACTTTCGGCATCTGAACCGCGAAGGCCTTTGGCCCGGCTTCGCGACCGCAGGCCTCGAAGCGGACGGCGAAGGCGTGCTGCGTTTAGAAGCCTTGCCGTTGCTGACCGAAGAGCCGGACTTCGATGCCGAGGCCCTAACGGGTCCGACGGGCGTAACCGGCGTGACGGCGGACGAGGACGGCTCCGTATACGCAGTGGACGGCGACGCGAACGTAGTCGTTCGACTTCAAGATTGCGCCGGCGAAGGCGGTCGCGAGGTCGTGATCCGCTCCCCCGGCGGCGCGGCGGGCGTTGCCGTTGCTCCGCATCGCCGCTCGTTGTACGTGGCGGAACCCGCGGCCGGGAGGGTGCGCATCGTCGACCTGACCAACGGCCGGGCGAATGAGGCGTGGACGGGGCTCGATCAACCGACGGCGTTGGCGTTTGACGGAAAGGGCGCGCTCTACGTGGTGGAATCCGGATCCGGCCGGCTGCGCAAACTCGCTCCGACCGGTATCGAAGACGCCGCTTTCCGCACCGCCGTAGCAGGCATAGCGGCGACCGACGTCGCCGCAATCACCGTCGACGGCGCGACCATGGTCTACGCACTCGACGCGGCCGCTCCAGCCATCCACGTCGTAGACGCCGACGGGACCGAGGCGGCGGCGCCGTTCGGACAAGCGGACCTCAAGCAGCCGCTAGGGATCGCAGCCGACGAAACGCGCGTCTACGTGGGCGACAACGAGGCGCGGCGCGTCCTCACCTATACACGCGGCGAGCACAAGAAGGCGGGCGTCGCGATTGGGTATCGCGGCCCGGTCGCCGGTTTGGCGCTCGCTCATGAAGGGGGCCTCCTCGTCCATACCGGTTCGGCGACGCTCGTCGCGCGGTTGACGCGCAACGCCGGCCGCCGCGCACACGGCGATTTGTGGAGCATTGAGCCGGCGCTCGTCGGAGAGCGCAATCGTTTTTGGGGCCGGTTGAAGGCCCTGGCCAACCACGGCGGAGGCGGATTGCAGTTCTACTGGGCCTTCGGGATCAACGCCCCGACAGTCGATCCTGGCTCGGACGATCCTTTCCCCGCGACCGACTGGCTCGCAGGCCCGCCCTCCGTGCTCGATCTCCATCTGGGCGGAGTCGAGGACGAACGTATCTGGGTGGGAGCCAGGCTGACGAGCGACGGGAGGGCCGATCCTTCCCTGGAGCAGATCCGCGTCGAATATGACCGCGAGGGATATATCGAGCATCTGCCCGCGGTCTACCGTGAGTCGCCAGGCGATCAGTTTCTGGCGCGTTTCCTCACGCTCTTCGAGACGTTCTTTGAGGAGGGACAGACCGCGATCCGGCAACTACCGGAGCTGTTCGACCCGTGGGCCGTCCCGGCTGAGGCGCTCGACTGGTTGGCCACGTGGCTCGCGGTCGAGTTGGACGAGGACTGGAGCGACCAGCAGCGAAGGGAGGCGGTTGCGACCGCCTACGAGCGGTACGCGCGCCGGGGCACGCCGCGAGGCATGCGCGAGGAGATTTGGCGACGAACCGGGCTGCGGGCCCACGTTGTGGAGCCGCTGCAGTTCGCCGAGGTCTGGACGCTGCCGCCGGCGCCCGATCCCTGCGCGTGCGGCGGCGGAGATCCAGACTGCGACTGCGGCTGCACGAGCGTGCGGGCTTCCGTGCTGGGCCGGAACACGATGCTCGCACCGGCAGAGCCGCAAGGCGCCGTGGCCGGCACAAGCGCCGTACTCGACGAATCGCATGTGATCTCGAATGAGGAGATCGGTTCACCGCTCTGGCGGGATCGCGCACACCGCTTCACGGTGTACCTGCACCGCGGTCGGGCGGATTGCCCGGGCCGGCGAGCGGAGGTCGAGGCCGTCATCGCAAGCGAGAAGCCGGCGCACACCCTGCATCAGGTCTGCACCATCGAGCCGCGGATGCGCGTTGGGTATCAAGCGATCGTGGGCCTGGACGCCGTGGTGGCGGGACGCTCGCCGACGCGACTGGATTCCAACGACGACGAATGGATTTTGGGCGGTCCCCCGCCGGGGCGCGTGGGGGCGAGTCGAGTCGGTATGTCGACACGCCTATGAGCGCCCAGGGCTGCAAGGAGGAAGAACATGGAAAACGACACGCACTCGGATTCGCTGCCGGCCTTCGTGCGCACCAGCACGTTCTACGGGCAGTTGCTTGACCGCGACTACTTTGAATGCGAGCAACGCTACTTCCTGGAAAAGATCTCACTGCTAAATCGCTTGGTCAGCGGTTACGGAGTCATTTGCGGGCTCGACGTGCGACCTTGCGACGAGGGACGCGCCGTACGCGTAACGGCCGGCACGGCGCTTGATCGTTGCGGGCAAGTGATTGTGGTCGGCTCAACGTCCGCGCCGGTGAAGATCGGCGAGCCCGGCGACCGCGACGAACCGGATGAACCGGACGACGAGAAGGGAGACGAGTACGACGACCGGGACGACCGCCGGGGACGCAAGGGCCGCTGGGCTCACGTGGTGATCTGCTACCACGAGTGCTCTGCCCGGCCTGAGCCCGTCATGGCCCCGAACTGCGAGGACGAAGAACCTTGTGCGCCGGGGCGCGTCGAGGAGCGCTACCGGATCGAGATCCGGCCCGGACGCTCGCCGCGCATCGAATGCGAATGCTCGTCGCCGGACTTAGTGCAAGGCGGCCGCATCAATTATCCAGCGTTGGCTACTTGGATCACGCAGAGTTGTCCTCCGCTCAAGGACGACTGCTGCATTCCCCTTGCGAACATCCGCCTCCACCGGGGCGGGTGCGACAACGGCGACATCGACATCACCATCCGACCGATTGTGTACACCAACGATCTCCTATGGGATCTCTTGGTCGGGTTGGCCAACGAGGCGGAACAGCCGCGCGGCGGCAAGTCCTAACAGGCGGGAGGCGCGAAGACCATGATGCATACGAAGACCGACGTGAGCCCCACGATTTGCGAAAGCGCATTGGCGGAGGCGCCGCGCTACTTTCCCGGCCAGTCGATCGGCGCCGGAGAGCTCACTCTCGAACAAGACTATTTCCGCAACAAGCTGCGCCGACACAACCGGCTACTGCACGGTTGGGGGGTGGTGTGCGGCGCACGCGTCTGCCCGGTCATCGGCGACAACAACGAGCCCGAGCGGTGGAAGGTCGTCATCAAATCCGGTTACATCCTCGGCCCCTACGGCGACGAGATTACGCTCGACCGGCCGATCTGCTTCGATCTGCGCACGCGCTGCGAGAGCGGCGCGACGGGCGAGACGTGCGTGGAGCGCGCGGACCCGTGGTGCGGCGATGTTTACGTGCGGCCTGAACAGAGCAACACCGTATGGGTGGCCGTGCGCTACAAAGAGTTGCTGGCGCGTCGCGTCCGGGTGCAGCCGATGGGCTGTGGGTGCGACGACGCGGCTTGCGAGTACTCGCGACGCCGCGACGGGTACGAGATCTGTACGCTCGACCACTGCCCCGAATCCCACAAGAATCCGCCCGACCCGGACCAATTGATGGAAACGCTCGCCGCGGTACGCGAGTGTCCGCCGTGCCCTGAGGAGCCTTGGGTCGTCTTGGCCAAAGTGACGCTTGGCGACAACGGAACCATCGAGGAGATCGACAACTGCTCCTGCCGGAGGATCGTCTTCTCTCTCGCCGAGTTGTGGCTCCACTGTAGGCGGATGGAAGCCGACCCAGGCGTATCCGTGGAACTTGAGCCGGGCGCGGAGGGACAGATCACCGTGACGGGACGCGACCTCCCCGAGACCGTGACAGCGGTTTCGCGAAGTGAAATGGTCCGCGTCGTGGAAACGATCTGGAAGGACCGGGAGACCGTGATCATCCACGTCATGGCGCACGAGGAAGCCTCGTCGGGCGAGTACCCAATCCTCCTCCAGACGGAGTCGGGCAATCTCATGACGCTGCCCAAAGCCGTCGTCGTGAAGGGCGACCGAGACCGACCGCGCCCAGTCGGCCGCAGGAAAGCGGCACGCAAGAAGGCGACAAAGAGCAGCTAGGCGGCGGGAGCACGACGTGAAACAAACGCCGACGGCGAGCAAGACGGCCGAACCCGCGGCCCACGTCTCGGCTGACGGCGCTCGGTCGCCCGGGAGTCGAGATCTGGACGCCTCGATCCTAGGCCTGCAGCAAATGGCGGGTAACCGCGCCGTCCTGTCGGCTCTCGGTCAGACCCGACTTCAGCGGAAGGGTCGCGAGCCGGACCGAGCGGACCGCTTCGAGCAAGAGGCGACGGCCGTGGAGCGTGCGTTTCTGAATGGGACGCCGAACAGGTCGGAGACCTCCGATGGAGCCGCGGAGTCCGTGCAACGCAGTTGCGCTGAGTGCGAGCTCGAAGAGACAGAAGAGGAAAACGTGCGCCGGGCGGCGCGGGACGAGCCGGCGACGGCGACTCCGCCGGAACCACCCGACGGGTCAGGAAGCGGCCAGGCCGATCAAGCGCCGACGGCGCGGCTACTGGCCGATGACGGCGAGCCGCACGTCGGCGCGGAACGCATGCACAAGTCCCGCTTCCTGGCTCTGCTCCACAGCTCGGTTTGCGACGTCGTGGACGAAGGATCGGCGCCGCTGGGCGCGAGCTCGGAAGGTTGCCCCTGGATTCAAGAGTGGTTTGCCTATTATACGGAGCAATCGGCGGCGCATTTGGAGCGGGCGATCCTCAAATACGCGCCGGCTGCGCGCGAAGCGGCCTCTGCGCGCGAATACATCGACGCGGTCACTTCGCGGGTCCAAGCAGGCGTGCGGCACTGGGCCTCGACGGGCGAAATCAACGGCGTACCGGAGGGCCTGCCGCTGGGAATGCCCGCCGAAGGCGGCGCGCCCGATCTCCAAGTACAGTTCAAAGCGCGCGAAGGCGTTTCGGCGTCGATGAACGACAGTCCTGCCGCGATTCGAGCGCGACTGGGAAGCGGGCGTCCGCTCGACTCCTCGGTGCGGTCGCGGATGGAGAGCTCGTTCGGCACCGGCTTCGGGAACGTGCGGATTCACACTGACGAGCGGGCTACGAGGCTCTCTCGCGACCTCAACGCGCGCGCGCTGACCGTGGGCGAGGACGTCGCCTTTGACGCCGGCGAGTATCAACCCGGAAATCCCATCGGCGACGCGCTAGTCGCGCATGAGCTGGCGCATGTGGTGCAGCAACGCGGCGCGGAGGCGGCTCCGGCGCAAACAAAGTCGCGCGCTGTGGACGACGGCCATGAACTCGACGCCGACCGATCGGCGGCGGCCGCCTTGGTAGGACTGTGGGGAAGAGGGCGCGAACTGGCGTCCGAGTTGCGGACCGAAGCCGCGCCCCGCATGCGCTCCGGACTTCGAGTGCAACGGTGCGGCTCGTGCAGATCGACCCCGGCCAGGCTCCATGACTTCCGCGAAGGAACCGAACTGCCGGACGCGGCGGAATTGAGCGCGATCCGGCAAGAGCTCTTTCCGCGCTCGACATCGTCCAGCGGAGTTCCGCTCACCTGGGATGGAGCCTCGGTAAGCGGGGTCGTTTCGCCGGCGGCCGCCGCAGCGCGAACCGACTTAAAGGCGGACCTGATGCAGGCGATGCTCGATCACCTCAACGCGGCTTTGCCGGACGTCAACGCGACCGCGTCGTTGCGGCGGCTTTCAATGACGGAGCTCGAAGGGGCGGGACGCGCCGCCAAATCCGTTGCGGACGCGCGGTACGGCGATTGGCTGACCGCCGCGGCTCTCACGCCGACGCAGCGAGCCGTGCAGCACAACTTTGAATTCCGCGGCTCCGATCCGAACCAGACGCTCTTTGACGCCTACGATCCCGCTCAGCGGGCCGCCGTCAATCTCGACATCGACGCCGAGGATCTAGCCAGTTGGATCGCCAATACCGACGACGCCGCCGTCGCCGAACAGGCCTCGCACAACTTCAACCCGGACCGTGGCGGCGAAGAAGAAACATTCTTCTGGGACGAAGTTGTGACGCCGTTCGCAACGGCGCACCAGACAGACCTGGAGACGTACGACACGTTCGGGTTCGCCTTGACGGGCGACGGAGTCGTCGTCACGCCGTCGTCAGTCGAAGCCGGGCTCAGCGACACCGCTTCAGGCGGCGTCCCTTCGCCCGCTGAGCGAGCGGCAAAATGGAGCGCTTGGAAGATACTGGTCCACGAGTATTTTCACGTGGTCACCCACCCCGCCTTCCGGCGAGCCGCGGGCAGCAACCGCAATCTCAAGGAAGGATTCACGGAGATGTTTACCAAGGAGACGCTGCAAGCCGAGCTTCCTAGAGCTCGGTCCAACACGGCCCTGCGCACGGAGATCGAAGGCGGGGACTACGGCAAGCCGCCCGCCAGCGTCGTCGGGGGCTACTCACCGGGCTCCTACGCGGACTATCTCAGCCACGCCGAGGCGGTGCGCGATTCGGCGATCGGAGGAGTCGGCGGTCAAAACGCGGTCGAGGCCGCCTACTTCCAAGGCCACGTCGAGTTTCTGGGACTCAACCCTGACGGCACGCCGGCTTCGGCCAGATCGGGCCCGGCGCATGAGGCGGCGGTCCCGGCGGGCCTCACCACGCTGGCGGAATTGGCGACGGCCTCGGGTCTGTCGGAATCGGAGATCCTCGCCGCCAACTCCGGGATGGCCGCCGGCGATCCCCTGCCGGCGAGAATCATTCTGCCGGGAGCCCGCGAGCATACAGTCGTCGAGTCTCGCGGTCCCGCCGATCCGTCGGGTGAGATCGAGTCGCGGGCGCAGATCGCGGCACAGAACGGCGTGACTGAAGCCGCCCTCACCCAAGCCAATCCCCGAGTCGACTGGACGGCTCTGACGACCGGACAGAGAATTCTGATTCCCAAACACTGACATGAGAAGATCAGCCGCGAGACGACCATGACCGACACCTGCGAACAAGCACTGCGGCGCGTAGTGCACAACACGATGGGCGATTGGCAGGGGCTGCCGCCATGCAACCGCGAGACGGCCGAGCGCACTTTCGGCCCGAGTCCGGACGGGCCCGATGGTGCGGCCGCGCCTGGTGGTCGAGCGATGTTTTTCCGCAACTATTCGGACCCACACGACTTGGCTCCGCACGGAGTGACCGTCTGGTTTGAAGCGGACGCGGCGGTCGCCCTGCAGATCAACTCGCCCGCGCTGGGCGCCTCGCCGGAGGCCGTGTTTGGGCAGCCGGAAACCAAATTGCGTTCGGACCTGGCGCCGACATTGCAGCAGTGGGTCTATCCCGAGAGAGGCTTGGCCCTGCACGTCCACCCGAGGAAGGACCTCGCGAAGCGTCTCTACGGGTTCGCTCCCATGACGCTCGCCGAGTATGAGGAGTCCTGGTTAAGCCGCGTGGCGATGCGCCGGATTCCTTTGCGCCGCTAACAAGGAGGAATGGCGAGAGATGAAGCGGGCAGCCGAATCCCTGCACAACGGCACGAGCCGCGAGCCCCAACGCGGCGCGAGCGTCCCCCCGTCCGCTGGTTTCGCGAACGGCTCGGTTCTGGGACTACAGCGGTCGGCGGGCAATCGCGCAGTCTTGTCCCTGCTCTCCGCACCGCGCGTGCAGGCCAAGTCGGACTGTGAATCCTGCACGCACGATCCGCTTGAAGCTGAGGCTGATCGCGCAGCCGAAGCGGTGACCTCCGGTGCGGCTGCGCCCGCGTTGAGCGCGGCGTCGGCGGGAGATGACTCCATCCAGCCGAAGTGCGCCGCCTGCGAGGAGGAGGAGCACGCCGAAAAGAATTCAGACCCGGCGCCCGGCGGAAACACGACGACAGTCGCGACGGCGCCGACTCCCGTCTCCCGTGAAACTGGGGTCGTCGAGCAGACCGAACAAGCGGCCCGGCCCGATACCCGACGCACGCCGGCGCCCGGCCTGATCGTCGACGAAGCGACTTCTGACGCTCCGACAGGCGCGATGAGCAAGACCGAGTTCTTGTCCGTCCTGCGGCAATCGGTGTGCGCGACCGTGGACGCCGGAGCCGCCGGGACCGGGCAATCCTCCGCTGGATGTCCGTGGATCGCGCACTGGTTCGACTACTACCAGGACAAGTCGGCCGGGCGCCTGGAACGCGCGCTGCTCAAGTACGCTCCGGAGGCTCGCAACGCGGCTTCCGCCCATGAGTACGTGTCCGCCGTCACCGCGCGAGTGAAGCGCAGCGTGGTCGTTTGGCGCGAAACCGGCGAGGTGACCGGATTACCGGAGGGCGTCTCGCCGGGACTTCCGGGCGGCTTCTTGGGTGGTCTGGTCGCAGCCGCGGGCGGGCTATTTTTCAAGGCGCGTCATGGAGGAGCCAAGCAGGTCGATCCCGCAGCCGTCCGCGGCCGGTTGGGCTCGGGACGATCTCTCGACGGCTCCGTGCGCTCGCGCATGGAGTCGGCCTTCGGCGCCAGCTTCGCCGGCGTCCGGGTCCATACAGACTCCCAAGCGAGCGAGGCGTCCAACGACCTCAACGCAAGAGCGTTCACGCTGGGGCGAGATGTCGCGTTCGGCGCCGGGGAATACCGGCCGGGGACGCCTACCGGCGACGCGCTGATCGCTCACGAACTCGCCCACGTCGTACAACAAGGCGCCGCGGAGTCCGCGGCGCCTCAAGCCAAAGGCGTCACGCCGGAGTCCAGCGCGTTGGAACTCGATGCCGACAACGCCGCCGTCGCCGCCACGGCCTCACTCTGGGGCAGAGCGATCACCGGCGCCAAAGGTCTGAGCGAGAGCGCGATGCCGCGCCTGCGTTCGGGTCTTCAGTTGTCCCGGTGCAAGAAAACGACGAAGGAGGAGTGTCTGCCGGGCCCGTGCAAGCAACCGATCAAGACCGTCAGCGTCGACCTGATCAAGCTCCACGGTTCGACCATGACCCCGGCGACCGATCTGGCGGTGGCCAAGAAGGCCTACAAGCCTTGCTGCATCGATATCGTCCCAGGGAAGCAAGAAACGGTCTCCCAAGTCGACACGCATTCCTGGATCGGAGCGGACCAAACCCTCGCGGCTGCCGGCGTCTGTACGCCTACAGGCGAGGAGAAGGCCGTCATGGCCAACGCGCAAACCAAGTACGGGATCAGCGCAGATATCCACGCATTCTACGTCGAGGACACGACCCACAATTCGCGCGCCTATACCTGCGGGCCGGGCGCAAGTACGTACTTCGAATCCGTGTGGATCACCAACTCGGCGAAGCCGCGCTCTTTAGCGCATGAGATCGGGCACATCCTGATCGACACGTTCGACCACAAAGGCATCTGCCACCCGGAAGCGAAAGACAACGTGATGACTCCGAGCAACAGCGCAACCGGGCAAGTGCTGGACAAGGACCAGTGCAAGAAGGCCTACGGCAATGCTTAGGTTTCGGCAGGTGAGGTCGTCCTCTGGCACGTTGTTGAAGAACTGTCATGGGCGGCGTTGGGCGCGCAGGGGGCGTCGGATGCACGAAGCGGCGAGCGAGGCGATACAGGATATCGGCGACAAGCCCGCGACAAAGCAGCCGGCCTCCCTCCGCCGCAACCCCTTGGGCGGGAACCGTTTGCGACTTGAGCCCGCCGATCGGAGCGGTGATCCGCTTTCCCTTCATCTGCCCACACGACCTTCCAAGATCTCGCCGGAAACGGTTCTCGCGACGCCCGTGAGAGTTTTTCAACCGCGTGCAAGAAGGATGAATCGGTAGTGCGCAGACGAGACAAAGAGCGCTCGACGCGGTCTGCCGGGGCTTCAGCGGCCTCGAAGGCGCATGCGGAGGCACGTGACTTCCGGCCGGGAAACCGCGACATGCTGAAGGCGCTCGGCGACCACGGGCAGACGGCGGAAACGCCCGAGCTAGAACGCTCGGCGGAGACCGCCGAGGAGATTGCGCCTTCGTCCGACCCCGGAGCCGGCGCGACCAGCAAGCGCTCCGGAGCGAGTAGTCCGCCGGATGTGCCGCCCACCGGCCTGCGCGCTGAGGCGCTGGCCGGGAAGCTGGGCGCGGCTCAATCCGTCCCGGCCCACTTGCGCGGCGCGATGCAGGAGACGCTCGGACACGACCTTTCGCGCGTCAAGGTCTTCCAAGGCGCAGCAGCCGCAGCCGAGGCGTCCCAAGAAGAAGCACAGGCGCTCACGGTCGGCGAAAACATCGTCATGGGCGGAAACTTCCAGCCCGGCACTTTGCTGGGGGACGCCCTCTTGGCGCACGAGTTGGCGCACGTCGTCCACCAGAGCGAGGAGACCGGCGCCGCGGCGTCGGAGTCGCTCCTTGAAAACGAGGCCAATCTTTCCGCGGCGGCGCTCATCGCGCGTTTGACGGGCGCGGGAGAAAGCGCGCGCGAGCTGATGCGCAACGCGGCGCCGCGAGCACGCTCCGGCGTCGGCGTGCATCGCTGCAGTTGCAGCAGTAGTCCGTCCAAGAGTCAGAAGGCGGAAGAAGCGGCGAAAAAAGTCACGAAGGCGGGCAAGCAGGAGGCCAAGGGTTCCGAGCAGGACGGCTGCCCGACCGGGGACGAGGCGACGGAGGTCGCTGAAGCGGCGGCGGCGCTCGTAGAGAAATTCGGCTTCTCCGGGGTGACGGCCTCTGAGCACTCCTGCTGGACGGTCGCCGAACTCAAGAAGATGGACAAGGCCTTCTCGCGAATGCCGGAGGGCCAGCAAGCCGCACTGAAGGGCGTGGAACTGCGCCGTGTCCCGGTGGCGGACTGCGCGGGCCACTCAGCCGACGGCTGCTTCCAAGCCAGGGCCGAACCGGCCGGTAAACGCACCGATCTGTTGCAGATGGGCGACGCAGCCTTCGATAAGGACAAGGACTTCGACGACGGAAGCACCTTCATCTCCGACGAGTCCGGCACAGGCAAGCTGGACCTGAAACCGAGCGAAGAAACTGCGCTCCACGAAGCGGGGCACGCCGTGGAAGATTTCGAGCGCCGCAAGGCCGAATCCCAAGCGCTCATCGCCGACAACGCCGCGTCCAAGGCACAAGCCGAGGTCAAGGCGGCGATACAGGCCTACAACAACGCCTTCCCGCCGGCGGGAGGTTTTCCAGCCACATCAGGCAAAGCGGAAACCCAGTATGTCTCCGCCATGATCAATTGGAACCAGGAGCTACAGAAAGCCACGGCCCCGACAGACGCGCTGGACAAGATCACGAACCCGACGAAGAAGGACTTCGACAAGGCCGTCAGCGACCTCAAAGTGATCATCGCCGCCTGTCAACGAGCACAAAAGACGGCCGACAAACGGATGAAGAAGCTTCCCTCAGGCTCGTCGATCCGCGACGCGTCGCTCGAGTCGGGCTTTGCCGACACCCAGACCGCCGCCGAGAACATCCTCACCAAACTAACCGCGCGACGCGACGCGCAAACTGCCCTTGAGACGGCCAGGGCGGCCGAAGCCGCGACGCAAGCCGCCGTCCGCGTGAGCAGTGGAGGCCAGCCGGCGTCCATGACTCGAACGCTGGCGGAGTTCGTCGGCCTGCTCGCCGTGCTGAACATCGATCCGAAGCAACAGGGCCACGTATCGCAAAGGGGAAGCAATCTCTGGCCCGGTCAGCCCGAAGAGCTATTCGCAGACTTCTACGAGCTCTCAATCACGAGACCGCACCTCATCAAGGCCATCCATCCAGAACTGGTCAAATTCTTCTCTCACCCCATCGGCGTCAAGGACAAGAAGCGCAGAAAGAAGGTCGACGCCTGGATCACAAAGGGAGGCTTGCCATGACGTCGCGGCTCGTCGGCAAATTGAACGACGCTCTGGACCGGCGCGTCCGTTGGGGAATCCCATGGCGAGGCCGGGAGGTGTCCGGCTTCCGTTTCTGGGCGACGGCGGGGTTGACTGTCTCTATCGCCGTCGCAATGACGCTCAGCGTCGTGCGCGCACTCGACCCGCTCCTCATGCTCGCCGTCATCGCCGCAGGGGGCGCCGCCTGCTTCCTGCTCGCACTGGGATACAAGGTCATCACCGGCGAGGAGCAACTCGTCTTCCTGCATCACGTGACGGCGACCATGGCGAGCGCGGCCGTCGGCTTGCATCTAGTCGGCGAACCGGCGACGCCTTATCTGGAGATTCTCGCGGTCAGTTTCGGGCTCCTGCTCGCGCTCGGTCGGCTGGGCTGCCTCAGCGCTGGCTGTTGCCACGGACGTCCGCATGATTGGGGCGTTCGTTACGGGCCCCAGCAGGTGGATGAAGGGTTCCCTTCCGCGCTGATCGGCGTCCGTCTCGCCCCTGTCCAACTGGCGGAGAGCGTGTGGGCGGGTGTCGCGAGTATTGCAGCCGTAGGCGCTCTCGCGACGGACGCCCCTGCGGGAGCCACGCTCTCCTGGTTCGTCCCGACCTACGCATTGGCGCGTTTCGTCTGCGAGCTTTGGCGGGGCGACGCCGCACGGACATGGTGGGGTCCGTTGAGCGAAGCCCAGTGGGTCTGCTTGGGACTCACCGCCGGCGTCGTCGCGGCGCAGTGGACGGACGTTCTGCCGGCGGGAGCGTGGTCGCGCGGATTTGCGCTGGTCGTGCTGGCCGGCCAGGCCCTGGTGGCCGCGTCGGGTCCCTTGCGTCGGCGGCTCGAGCCTTTCCGCCCTGACGACGTGGAAGCGGTCGCCGAAGCGATCCGGGCCGACGGCGACGGCTCGGTCGTCGTACGTACCTTGCGCAGCGGATGGCGTCTGTCACGCGGCCGTATCTCTTCGAACGAGGGCGCCTGCCTTCATTGGGCGGTTTCCGGCATGCCGAGCGGCGAGGGACCGCCGGACAACCTGACCGATCTCCTGCTGCGCATGGAGGGGTTGCCCCGGGATACGCCGGTTCGCATCGACGATACGAGGCAAGTCACACACATCCTCGCGTTTCCGTCGCCCCCCAAGGAGACTCTTCACGATGGCTGAAACGACCGAAGCCTCGCGATTCCCGCGACGAGTCAGCCGACGGCCGCAACTCCGGTCGCTGCTCGATCAACAGCAGACGTTGGGCAATCGTGCGGTACTGCGGCTCATAGGCGTGCAGCCGACGACATTGAATCCCATCGAGCCTCCCGAGGCAGGCGGGCCCGACGAGCCCGGCATCGCAGCGCCGTCGCCGCAACACGATCCGGAGCAGCCGCCCCTTCCAAACACAACGCCGCATGAGCCGCCTCCGCAACCGCGGCGAAAATGGCTCCTCGGCTTCAGCATTCTCGTCGTCCTTGCCCTACTGGAAGCGGCAAGACGCTGGTTGGCGAGCTAGCCAAGGAGCACGAACGACGACGCCCGTTCCCAGATCCCCACAGCGAGCCGCCTCAGTCGACGTACAGAAACTCGTTCGAGCTGATCAACATGTGAGCGAGGCTCTCGTCCGCCCTCTTGCGAGCTTCTTCCGAGCCGGCATTCGCACGCTCGAACAAGGTACGTTGCCGAGCGAGGTGCTCAATGGCAAGCGCAACTTCATCGGCGCTGGGCTCGCGAGCCAAGGTCAGGGAATAGCCGGCGCGCACGAACGCCGCGTCGTCGTCGGGAGTCGAGGCGATCTGATCCTGGGCGCGCCGTGCAACCGCCGCCGCGTTGCTCAGGACGAAGTCGCTGTTCATCAGGGTCAGCGACTGTAACGGCGTGGACGAGGGCGAGCGGCGGATACAGGTCGTGTCGATGTTCGGGAAATCGAAGGCGCCGAGAAAAGTCAGCGGCCACGTCCTGCGTGCCAGCAGGTAGACGCTGCGGCGCGTCGCACCCTCCGGCTCCGGCAGTTGCAATCCATCCGGCTGAGCCTCCAGCATGACGGGCGGACCGGAGAGAGCAGGGTCGAGCCGTCCCGCGACGGCGAGCACCGAATCGCGCAACGCCTCGGCCTCCAGCCGCCGCAGCGGCTTCCGCCAGAGCAGGCGATTGTCCGGATCGGCGGCCTCAGCTTGAGACGCGCCGGGGTTGTCCGTCCGCCGAGACGACTGTCGGTAGACGCCCGAAAGCATGATCATCTTGTGCAGGCGCTTCGCCTTCCAGCCGTTCTCGACAAAATCGACCGCCAGCCAATCGAGCAACCCGGGATGCGACGGCGCGGAACCATTCCGTCCAAAATTGTCCGCGGTCTCTACGATGCCGACACCGAAGTGGTGCATCCAGATGCGGTTGACGATGACGCGCGCCGTGAGGGGATGCCTTGGATCCGTCAGCCACTCGGCCAACGCCAGCCGGTAGCCCGACGTTTCACCGACGCGATTCGGAGAAGGCTCCGCCAAGCAGTCTTCGCCCGGCGAACAGAGGATCGACAAGAAGCCCGGCTGGACTCTGGGTCCCGGCGACTCCACGCTGCCGCGCTGCAACAGGCGGATGGGCCCCGGCTCCCCGCCGTCCCACAAGGCGCTCACCGGCTCAAGGTCATTGCGGTAGCCTTTCCAGGTCTCGATTTCACTCGCCAGTCGGGTCAGTCGCGCGCGGTCGGCGGTGGTTGCAGCCTCAAGGATCTCCTCTTCGCCAACCTCAACCTGCGGTCCAAACTTCGTCACGAGGTACTTCTGGACCTCACTGCGATCCTTGGCCTCCGCAGCGATCGCTTGACGCAAATCGTCTCGAACAACCTCCGGAGTCGCTGCCAGCTTCTGCTCGAACAACTCCTGCCGGTAAGGCTCCGTGATTCCCGCCGATTGCTGGGCGAGTTTCTCGATCTCCGCATCAACCGTCTTGTTGTGCGCTTCGATCTTGGCTTGTTCCGCGGCCGACACGGTGTAGGCCTTGCGGTGCTTGGGTTGAATCCAATCCGAAGGGTTGTAGGCGGCGGAGAAGAGCGACAGAAAGCGGTAGTAGTCGCGCTGCGGCAGAGGATCGAACTTGTGGCTGTGGCAGCGCGCGCAGCTCAAGGTCAGACCGACCGCGCTGCGCGACACCTTGTCCATCAGCGCGAAGAGCGTATCGTAGCGATCGGCCGGACGGTCGGAGATATCTTCGTTCGTCGCGTCCAATACCGTCCGCAAATAGCCGGTCGCGACCAGCGCTTCCAACATCTCCGGCGTATAGTGCTCGGCGCTTCGCCAATCGTGAAGTTCGTCGCCCGCCAACTGCTCCGTCAGAAAGCGGTCCCACGGTTTGTCCTTATTGAAGGCCTCAATCACGTAGTCGCGGTAGCGCCACATGCCGGGATGCAGAGACGGTCTGTTCGCTTGAAAATCCTTCCCCACCGTATCCACGTAACCCGCCGCATCGAGCCAGAAGCGGCCCCAACGCTGGCCGTAGTTGGGCGACGCGAGCAGGCGGTCGATCAGGCGCTCGTAAGCGTCGGGGCGTGAGTCTTCGATGAACTCTCGAGTCTGTTGGCGAGTCGGCGGAAGTCCCCAGAGATCGAAATAGGCGCGACGCAACAGCGTTCGTTTTGCAGCGGGTTGAGCCAATGAGAGCCCGTGCTCTTCCAGCTTGACCAAGATGAACGAATCGATCGGCGTGCGGACACGAGCCTCGGCGCCGGTCTTCGGCAGTTCCGCCGCTTGGGGCCGACGAAACGCCCAGTGCGTGCGGTCCTCGGTGGTGATCGGCGGCGCCTCAGCCTCAGTGAAGGCGCGATCGAAGGGATTCCCGAGGTCGACGTAGTCGGCGAAACCACCCTGGTCGATCCAGGCTCGAATCCGCTCAATCTCCTCGGAACTCAACGGCTCGCCGACGCCCTTCGGAGGCATCGCGCCGCTGACGAGCTGCCGAATCAAGATGCTCTTGTCTGAAAATCCTTCCGCGACCACCGGGCCGTGTTCGCCGCCGCGCAACGTGGAAGCAAGCGTCCGCAAGTCGAGCCCGGATTGAGGAGACTCTCCGCCGTGACAGACTACACAGCGCTCCGCGAACAGCGGCTGAATGTCGCGCTCAAACCGAGCGATCTGCTCACGTGCGGATTCCGGCAATTCGTCGGATTCCTCCGACGGCGCACCTGCCTCGATCCAACGACGAATGGTCTCCACGTCCGCCCCCGGCACGACGCTCTTGAACGCCGGCGGAGGCATCTTCTGCTCCGAGATCTTCTGATAAAGACGGCTGTGATCCGGCGACCCCTTCTCTACAACGGAACCGTTGAATCCGCCGCGCAGGACCGTCCGCGCAGTCCGTAGATCCAGGCCCTGCTCGGGTGAACTCTTTCCGTGACAGGTAAAGCAATACGTCGACAGAATCGGCAGCACGTCCTGCTCAAAGACCGGCGCACCCTCGGGCGGCGGCGCGGCCCAGCAAACGGCGGCTACCGCCAACACCCCCGTCGCAATCCGGCGCATCATGCCGCGCGCACCTCGTTCCCGATCAAGTCCCCGACCACGCGGGCGCCCGTCACCGTCACGTCCGACGGCGTCTCCACACGCCCGCCATGCGGGTACTGCGTCTTACGGTGGTCCAGGCCCAACTGATGCAGTACGGTCGCGATCATGTCCGGGACGCTGACCTTATCGACGATCGACCGATAGCCGAAGTCGTCTGTCTCGCCGTAGATGAGCCCCGGTTTGAATCCTCCGCCGGCGAACCACAGCGTGAATGCATTCCGGTTGTGGTCGCGGCCGTCGTCGCGCTGGGTGGTGGGCAGCCGGCCGAACTCGCCCGCCCACATCACGATCGTCTCGTCGAGCAGTCCGCGCTGTTCGAGGTCCGTCACCAACGCCGCCGCGCCTTGGTCGGTCTCATGGGCGATCACCGGCATGCCTTTCTGCAGCTTGTCGTGGTGGTCCCACGGTTGGCCGGGACGAGTCGTGACTTGGACGAACCGCACGCCCGCCTCCACCAGTCGCCGAGCCATCAGGCAGCGTTTCCCATACGGGCCGCTGACCGGATCGTCGACGCCGTACAGCTTCTTCGTCGCCGCCGATTCGCGGTTGAGATCGAGCACGTCCATCGCCGCCACTTGCATCCGCGCGGCCAGTTCAAAGTTCTCAATGCGCGACTCCAACTCCGTCTCTCCCGGGTGCTCGGCCAGGTGCCGCCCGTTGATCTGGGCCAGGTAATCCAGACCAGCGCGCTGCACTCCCGGCGGCATCGGTTGCGTGGGCTTCAAGTGATGCACCGGCGACCCGCTCATGTTGAGTTCCACGCCCTGATAGAGGGCGGGCAGGTAGCCGTTCGCCCAGAGCTGCTTCCCGCCGACCGTATACCCCTTCGGATCGCGCAGAACCACATACGCGGGCAGGTTCTGATTCTCGGTCCCGAGAGCGTAGCTGATCCACGAGCCCATCACCGGACGGCCGGGAAAGATCTTGCAGGTGAGCAGCATGTTCAACCCCTCAAGGTGATTGTTGTGCTCGGTATGCATGGACCGCACGAAGCAAAGCTTATCGACGATCTCCGCCTGCTTGGGCAAGACCTCGGAGACGTCCATGCCGCACTCACCGTACTTGCGGAACTCGAACGGGGACGGCAGCAGCGTATTCTTGTTGCCCGGTTGGTGAATCTCCACGCCGTCCGGGTGCGGCTGGCCCGCGTACTTCGCCAGCATCGGCTTGGGATCAAAGAGATCCATCTGGCTGGGGCCGCCGTTCTGGACGAGTTGGATGACGGCCTTCGCTTTCGACGGAAAGTGTCCTGGGCGCGCTCGCAGATCGTTGTAGATCGGAACGCTCGACGCGGCCGCGTCCTCGGCCAACAGATGCGACAGTGCGACGCCGCCGAAACCCAGCGAGCTCAATTCCAGGAGCTTGCGACGCGAAATCATTTCGCGACCATCATATACCGCTGCCGTTACAAGGCGGCTAATCCTCGCCGAAGCAGTAGAGCTTCCCGCCCGCCCGCAAATAGATTCGCCCGTCGCTAATCACCGGCGTCGCGAATACCGGGTCGCCGAAATCCGCCGTCGCCATCGGCTCCCAATCGGCGCCCGCCCGAACCACGGACACCAACCCCTGCTCTCCGGCCAGATAGATCTTTCCGTCGCCCGCAACGGGTGAGGCGTAGTAGTTATCCAGCGCGTCCCGGATGCGACCCTGCTTCAGCACGTCCCCAGTCTCCGCGTCGAAAGCCGTGAAGATTCCACCGTTCTTAATCAGGTACGCGGCGTCTCGATAGACCAGCACCGCCGGGACCTCGGGCATATTCTTCTGCATCTTCCAGATCGTGTGCGTATCCGTCACGTCGCCACGGCCCCCGAGCCGAAGACACACCGTGGCGTTCGTCGACGTTCGACGCATCGTGTAGTAGCGCCACTCCTTCTCATTCCACTCGCCATTCTTATCCAGATCCTGCATCGCAAAAGGACTATCCGGTTCCCACTCGTTGGGAATTTCATCCTCCGAAATCAACCCGTCGCCGTCAGCATCGGCTCTCGCCAACGCCTCCGCGAACTCCGGCAGGACCAACCGCCGCGCCGCCGTCCCGCCCACGGACCAAGCGTTGAAATACAATCGGTCGCCCTCGATCACCGCCGTGCCTTTCACCTGATAGGCGATGCCGCGCCAGCGCCACAGTTCCTCACCGTTGTCGAGTCGATAGCTGACGATTTGATACGAGCCAGGCGCGATCACCTCGGCGGGACCGTCCGCGGGGCGATAGATTACAGGCGTCGTGTAGCTATGCACCATCTCCGGACGCTCGGTGCGCCACAGCAGGGCCCCATCTGCGGCGTCCACGGCCATGACGAAGGCCCCCTGGTCCTGGTCGCAGACCATGATGATCTTGCCGTCCACGTAAATCGGCGACGCCCCCATCCCGTGGAAGTTCGTGAAGGGCCCCAACGGCAAGCGCCAGCGCTCGTTGCCGTCCGGGCCGTATGAGAGGAGACCGTAACCGCCAAAGAACACGTAGACGTTCTCGCCGTCCGTGACCGGACTGGAGGAAGCTTCGCTGTTCAGCCGGTGCATCTTCTCTAGCCGGCGTGACGGAGCCGTGCGCCGCCACAGCACCTTCCCGGTCGCTCGATCCAAGGCCATCGTCAGGAGCTGCGCCTCGTCATGCCCCGTCAAGAAGATCGTGTCGTCGGTCAGGGCGGGAGACGACTTGCCCTGCGGCGTCTCGGTCATCCAACGCGCCGAGTCGGCCGCGAGTGCATTCGGAAGTGCCGCGCTGTCGTCCACGCCCGTCCCGTTGGGTCCGCGGAACCGGGACCAGCCGTCGGAGAAGGCCGTGGACGCGAACAACAGTAGGGCGACGACGACCTTCATCGGTGGGAATTGTCGCACACGGCCCGACTGGCCTCACAATGCAAACCCAAGCCGCTCCGCCAACCGGCTACACTCTTGCGAGTACCCAACGCCTATGCCCAAACGTTTCGTCCTCGTGACGGCCACCTTCCTTCTATCTCTGCTTCTTTACGTAGACCGCGTCTGCATTTCCACCGCGAAGCAGCCGATCATGGACGACTTAGGGCTCACCGACACGCAGTTTGGTTGGGTTCTCTCGGCCTTCGCTTTCGGCTACGCCTTGATGCAAGCGCCGTCGGGAGCGATGGCGGACAAGGTCGGACCGCGCATTGTACTCACCACCGTCGTCGGAGCTTGGTCTCTGTTCACCGGGCTCACGGCGCTGGCTTGGAACTTCGTCACCATGCTGGCGGCTCGGTTCCTCTTCGGCGCGGGCGAGGCTGGGGCATTTCCTTCGATCGCGCGGGCCGTCTATTCATGGGTCCCCGTCAAGGAACGGGGCTTGACCAAGGCCGTCAATTTCTCCGCCACCCGCATCGGCGCAGCCGCGACCATGCCCGTGCTGCCCGCCATGATCGAACGGCTCGGCTGGCAAGCGTCCTTCCTCACCTTGATGGTCATCGGCTTCGGATGGGCAGTCGTCTGGTGGTTCTGGTTCAAGGACGAACCCGAGCAGCACCCTTCCATTTCTAAAGACGAGCTCGACTACATCCTCGCGAATCGTCAGCAAGCCCAACCCGGCGCCGATGCGTCCCCCTCGCGTCTCAGCAGCGCAGCCATCTACGGGTCGGGAAGCATGTGGCTGATGATGATCCAGTACTTCGCCAGCAACTTCACCTTCTTCTTCACCCTGAGCTGGCTCTTCCCCTACATCAAGGAGACCTACGACATCGCCTTCACCGAGGCCGGCTTCTACGCCATGGCTCCTCTGCTCGGCGGCGCCGTCGGCAACATCTTCTCCGGCTGGCTGGTCGACAAGCTCTACGCCTCCGGCATGACGACATGGTCGCGGCGTCTGCCCGCCATGGTCGGTTTCGCACTCTCCGCCGTCGGCCTGCTCATGAGCGTGGGCCAAGCCGAGATCACGGGTGCGGTGATCTGGCTCACCATCGCCATCTTCGGCGCGGACATGATCCTTTCGCCGTCTTGGTCGTTCTGCATCGACATCGGCGGAAGCAATGCCGGAGTCGTCTCGGGAACCATGAACATGGCCGGCAACCTAGGCTCCGCCATCGTGGCCATCGCGTTTCCGTATTTGCTCCAGTGGACCGGCGGCCCCGAAGCATTCTTCTATATCGGCGCCGCGCTCAACGCCGTCGCGGTCGTCTTGTGGATGGCCGCCAATCCGAAGAACGTGATCAGAGCCTAGTGCGCGGAGATAATCCGGCGCGCTGCAGGCCGGGTGGCCTGGTTCGGCCGCGCCCTGTCTCTAACGGCGCTGGAGGTCGCGCATGGCCGCCATGATCGATTCATAGACGGCAGTGACGGCTTCGTCGGTGAGCGGGCCTTGGTTGGCCTCTCTGAGGTTGGCACGGACCGCATCTTCGCGGCCGGGATCGAGAACGGCCATACCGATCTGCTGCTTGAGCGGCGCCAGCTTCTCGACATATCCGGCCCGGCGGTTGAGGAGGGCGACGATTTCTTTGTCAACCTCGTCGATCTTGCCTCGCCAGGCGGCGAGTTCCGCGGCGGGGTCCTGGGCGGCGGTGGGTTGACCCGTGCCGCAGGAGAGAAGAATGAGCAGGGCGACGAGGATTGCAGAGGAGTAGCGCATGACGAGTTGGTCTCGTCATGGATAGCAGATTCTCGGCGGCTAGTTCTCGCTGGATTCGCGAATGGAGTAGAGTTTCGACTCGGTGCGCAGGAGCAGCCGGTCCCCGACCATGGCGGGAGTTGCAAGCGCCATTTCGCCGAGAGGGTTGACGGCTAGGACTTCCAGTTCATCTCCAGCGGAAAGAACATAGGTGTCGCCGGTCTCGCTGACGGCAAAGATCTTTCCGTTGTAGGCCCACGGTGAAGACGAGAAAGCGGCGCCTTCGCGATCAACGCGGCCTTTGTAGCTCAGTTCGCCGGTTGCGGCGTTGAAGCGCGATAGGATGCCCTTGTCGTTGAGGACGTAGAGGAAACCCTCGTAAGCCAGCGGAGTGGGAATGTAGGTGCCTGAGCGCGGCTGAATCCAGGCGAAGGCGGGGCCCGGTTCACTGAGATTCTCCGGCGTGATGTCGCCGTCGGCGCCCGACTTGACGGCGTACATGGGGCGGCCTTGTCCGGCGTCGAGCAGCAGCAGGCCTCGATAGGCGAAGGGCGTAGGAGCGGTGCTGACCGAGATGTCGCCGAGCCTCCAAAGCTCTCTTCCTTCCAGGTCGTAGCTGACGGCCGCGCCGGGGCCGGTGGTGACGATCTCGGTGCGCTCGGGGGTCTTCCAGACATAGGGCGTCGACCACCCGGAGCGGCGGGGGTCCTTGCCCCGGAGATCACGGTTGGTGCGCCAAAGCAGATCGCCGGAACTCTTGTCGAAGGCCGCGATGAACTGCTGCTCCTCGTTGTCGTTCAAGATGATGAGCAGATTCTCGTGGAGGACGGGCGAGGTTCCGCCGCCGAAGTTCAGGTAGATTGGATGGCGGTCCATCGGGGTCGTCCAGCGCTGCTCGCCGGTGAGCGCATAGGCGTATAGGCCGAGATTGGCGATGTAGACGTAGACGAGTTCGCCGTCGGTGACGGGCGTCTCAGACATGAAACTGTTCTTACGGTGGCGTCCGCCGGGAGGCTGACCGGAGGCTATCTCGGCGCGCCAGCGGAGTTCGCCGGTCGGGAGGTCGAGGCAATAGAGGTAGTAGTGGAGTTGGACTTCGGATGGGAGTTCGATGTCGCGCTCGGTGAGACGGGCGAGCACCTCTTCTTGGGTGAGCCCCTGCTTCATCAGTTCGGCGACATATTGGTTGCTGAAATCGGTGCCTGTTTGGGGCGACTTGGAGTCTCCGTCCGTGACGGCGGCGGTGACGAAGACCTGGTCGCCAGTGACGATGGGCGAGGACCAGCCTCGACCGGGGACTTCGGCGGACCATTCAATGTTCTCGGTTGTCGACCATCGGTCGGGTAGGCGCTCGGAGCGGCCGACAGGGTTCGAGTCCGGGCCGCGGAAGGCTGGCCACGCGGGCTCGGCGGCCGAGATGGAAGCGGCAGTCAGCAATAGGGATAGGGCGACGATGACGGCGGACATGGGGACGAGTCGACTGCGCGATGGGAGAAGTTCCAAGCTTCGCATGAATCGGTCCGTAACTTGACGAAGCAACGGCGCGAACGGTTAGGCATGGGCGCCAAGATCGTCCGCGAATCAAGGGGAAATTCATACATGTTTCGACTGCAACTGATTGCGCCCGTAGCGGCCTGCTTGTTGAGCTTGACTCCGGCCACCGCCTCAGAGTCAGGACGGCCGGTGGGCGGCGGCGCACCGGGGATCGGCGCGGCTCCCTCGGGCTGTCCGGTGATGACTATGAAGGGCACGGTCGTGGGCGCCGACATCGAGACCGGGCTGCTCCAGTTCACCGCCGACGGCAAGCAGGGGACGCTCCAAACCGATAAGAAGACGTCGTTGCGAATCCCCGGCGTGCCCAGGAAGCTGGCGAATCTCTCGAAGATCGAGAAGGATGCCGAAGCGAAAGTAACGTTTTGCGCCGACGACGGCAAGGTGCTGTCGGTAAAGGTCCTGAAGAAGAACGAAGGTTAAGCGTTGGATCGTCGCGGTTGGACTCTCGCCGGTCTACTCGCGGCGATGGCCGGCGGACATCTGGCGATGGCTCGCTGGGTCCGCTCGGACCGGACGGTCGAAGACCTCGCGCTGTTTCTAGGATTGTTTGCGCTAGTTGCCGTGGCCTGGGGAGCAAGCGCGTGGCTGGTTTGTCGACGCTCCGTTCCTGTCCGTTGGATATTCATCGGGGCCTTGTTGTTGCGGGCGGCGGCGCTGCCTGCCGGATATGATTCCTCCGCGGGCGCGTTTCAACGGCTTCTGCTTTACGACGAGGATATCTGGCGCTACTTGTGGGAAGGGCATTCCTGGTCGACAGGCGTGGACCCGTTGAAGACCGCCCCCGCACCTCTCGAAGAGTACGAGCTGGAGTTGACGGACCCTGCGTTGCACGCTCAATTGTTCGACCGGCCGGAGTGGGGAGAGGTTTGGGACAACATCGGGTATCCCCAGTTCGCTTCGCCTTACGGGTGGACGGCGCACGCAGTGTTCGCCTTCTCCGGCTGGATCGCGCCGGCAAGCGTTGTAGCGCTAAAGGTTCTATTGCTCTTGTTTGATCTTGGCGTGATCTGGCTGCTGGTTCGGATTGGTCGCGAGTACTTGGCGGTAGGTACTTCTGCCGCGGCAATCTATGGGTGGTGCCCGACGCCCGTAAAAGAGATCGCAGGGTCGGGGCACTTGGACTCCGTGTTGGTCTTCTTCCTGTTGCTCTCGGTGTGGGGATTGCTGGCTTCTAGGCGCGGGATTGGCGGTGCGGCTTGTGCGTTGGCGGGATTGGTGAAACCGACTGGTTGGGTTTTGGCTCCTTTGCTTTGGCGGCGCCTGGGTGTGCTCGCACTGGTGCCGGCGGTCGCCGCTGCCTCACTGTTGGCTTGGCACACTCCGGAAGGGATGAAGGCCTACGCCGAGCATTGGGTCTTCAATCCGTTGTTGGGGCGCTTCCTGCCGGAACTACGTTGGCTGGAGGTCGGCTTTGCGCTTGCAACCACGGGCGGCGTGGCGTTGTGGCGCATGTCGCTCGACGACGGAACGGCGGAAGCGGCCGTCGATTACGTGCTTTGGACCTTGGGTGCGTTTCTACTGACGACTCCGATGTTGGCGCCTTGGTACTTGTGCTGGATCTTGCCGTTTGCGGCGCTGCGCCGGAGCGTGTTCTGGTTGACGCTGGGAGTGACGGTGTTCGTCAGCTACGCCCACTACGTGGACGCGGGGAATTCGGCCTGGGTGTTTCTCTTTGAGTTGGGCGTGCCGCTGGGGTTGGCGAGCATGGCTTGGCACCTACGAACTACTGCTTAGACGGCGCGGTACCAAACACTCGCTCGGGGTGCTCGCGAGCGTACTGCAACCAGGCGCCGTAGATCGTGCTGTCGTCGAAATGGGGCCTGGATGTGTCGCGGATCAGATCAAAGGCGGCGTCATGCAACCTGTCCATCGTTTCTGCCTTGTCGTGCTGCTCCAGGACGTCATCTAGAAGATCGCCGTCAGTAATCTCCGCGAGAAGTGGAAGCATGATTCGGGAGGCCTCTCCGAATAACTCGGAGAGTTGACCGAGACCTAACTCCTTCAGTCCGGCCTCAGTTGCGGCGACCAGTCCCTTCTCTCCGAAGTTAAGGAAGTGCCAAGCCAAGGAGTCGAGCGACATGCTCATATCGAGCCAATGTGTAGCAGCCATCGCCCTCAGTCCGGGCGTAAGACCTCCTAAGACGCGAGCGAAGGAGCCGTCATGGCTATACGGATCACCTTCTGCGGCTGCCTCCGCTAGGAGGTTGAAGATCCGTCTCTTCAAAGCCTTGTCTGATTCGTGTGGTGGTTGCTCCGACAGCATATCGACCTCCGGCTAGACGCGGTGGAAGGCCTTTAGGATTTCACGTGTTGGGTACTTGAGCGCGATGGGGCGGCCGTGGGGGCAAGCCATGGGGACGTCGGTCTTCGCCAACTCGTCCAGGAGCCAGTGCATTTTCTGCATGTCGAGCGGCATGTTGATCTTGATGGCCGCGTGACACGCGATAGTAGCCGCGGTTTGGCTACGCAGGTAATCGAGAGAGAGTTCGCGGAGTTCCTTCTCCGGGGTGTCGAGGATTTCATGCAACAGCGACTCGACTTCCGCCGGACCGAGGGCGGCCGGTGCGGCTTTGACGGCGAGGGTGCCGTGGCCGAATGGTTCGATCTCAAAACCATTGGCCCGGAGTTCGTCGGCGGTGGCGTCGAAGGCAATGTGCTGCTCCGGTCGCAAATTCACGATGAGCGGCATCAGCAAGCGCTGAACTTCCGGCTTGCCCTGCATGCGTCCGGCGAGTACTTGCTCGAACAGAATACGCTCATGGGCCACGTGTTGATCGATGAGCCAGAGGCCGTCGGAACCCGCCGCGACGATGAAACTGTCATGCAGTTGGCCCAGCGGGTGAAGGCGGGAAAGATCGCCGAGCGTCTCGGATGGCGGCTCGACAAGGCGCTCTCGGGAGTGCGGGCGCGAAGGCTCAGGCGTATCAGGCAGAGGCGCGGGCGTGAAGTCCGACCTGGGTTGCTGCGATGACGGCTGGACGGCCGGTGCAAACGTCTCGCCGGGTTCGAAATCGATGCGAGCCGTTGGCGGCGGCTGTGTACGCAGCGTGAAGCCGCCGACCTCCACAGGACGAGGCTTGTCTTCGGGAGGAGGTCCGTCTTGCTCGGTACGCAGGGTGTTCTCAGAGAACGGAAGATCGACGCCCGGCTGCTGCGGCGACTTGGGCAGCGGCAACTGCGAGACGGGCTTGGAGCGGATCAGGCGATCGCGGAGAGAGTCGCGAATAAAGTCGAAAACGAAGGAGGAGTGACGGAAGCGAACCTCGGTCTTGGACGGGTGGACGTTGACGTCGACCTCCTCGAACGGCATCTCGAGGAACAACAGCGCGAAGGGGAACGAACCTGGCGGCAGGACGTTGTGATACGCGGTAGAGATCGCCTTGAGAGCGACGCGGTCGCGGATGAGACGATCGTTGACGAAGACGAAAATCGAATTTCGGTTGAGCTTCTGGATGTGCGGCTTCGAAAAGAATCCCCGCAAGCGATAGGTCTGCTTCTTCGCTTGGCTCTCCGGGGGATAGGGGGAGGCGGCGACTTCAAGCTCCCGCTCAACCGTCTCCAGCTCGACCAGTTCATCGAGAGTTTCTGATCCGAATATCTGGTAGACGCGATCCCGCATGGTCTCGACGGGCGTCACATTGAGGAGCGTGCCCGTCTCGTTGATGAGCTGGAAGGACTTGTCGAGATGGGCGAGCGAGTAATGTGTGACGAGCGAGGCGATGTGAGCGAGTTCGGTCTTGTCGGTGCGCAGAAACTTCTTGCGGGCGGGGACATTGTAGAAGAGGTTCTTGACGGAGATGGTGGTCCCGGCGCCAAGGGCGAGCTCTTCCACGTTGAAGATCTTGCCGCCCGCGATTTCCACGCGAACGCCGGTTTCGGCGTCGGGCTCGGCGGTCTCCAGCAAGAGGCGGGATACAGAGGCGATCGAGGGCAAGGCTTCGCCGCGGAAACCGAGGGTGGAAATGGATGCAAGATCGTCGACGTTGCGGAGCTTGCTGGTAGCGTGACGCTCGAAGGCGAGTAGGGCGTCGTCGTAGCCCATGCCGTGCCCGTCGTCGGAGATGCGCATGAGGCTCTTGCCGCCGCGGGCGACCTCGATCCGAATCCGGCGCGCGCCTGCATCGAGGGAGTTCTCGAGCAGTTCCTTGACCGCAGCCGCGGGGCGTTCGACGACCTCTCCAGCGGAGATCTTGTTGGCGATGCGGTCGGGAAGTACCTGAATGCGGCCCATCGGGAGGTTTCAGGTTACCAGCGCATGGCCCGCGCCCCCAGGCTACGGTCGTCGTCAAGTCTGAATTAGTCTAGAGAGAGCAATGCCGACCGAGATCATCAAAGTCTGTGGAATCACCCGTCCCGCCGACGCCATTGCCGCCGCGGGCTCCGGAGCCACCGCCGTAGGCATGGTCTTCTATCGTCGAAGCCCGCGGGCAGTCCGTTTTCACGAGGCCGCCATGATCTCCGCCGTCATCCCCCCCGGCGTAATTAAAGTCGGAGTCTTTGTGAACGAGGCCCCCGCCGAGATCCGCAAGCTCGTTGAAGTCGCCCGCCTCGACGTCGTCCAACTCCACGGCGACGAGAAGCCCGAGGACTTGCAGCCGCTGGAAGGCCTGCGCGTCTGGCGCGCGCTTCCAGTGGGACCCGACTTCGAGCCGCAATCGCTCGAACAGTGGCCCGTGGAAGCCGTTCTGCTCGACTCCCCCTCGGGCGAAGCCTACGGCGGCTCCGGCCGCCAGTTCCCCTGGGCCAAGGCCGTGGAGGCAAAGAGATATCAGGAGCGCATCCTCATCGCCGGCGGTCTCGACGGCAGCAACGTCGCCCAAGCCGTGCGGGAAGTCGCCCCTTGGGGCGTGGACTCCAGCTCGCGACTGGAGGCCTCTCCCGGCATCAAAGACACCGCGAAGGTCCAAGCCTACGTCCAAGCCGCCCAGGCCGCCTCTGCTTAGCTCGCTGCGGCCGCAGACGCTCAATTCCCCGCAACCGCAACTTCAATCCGTCACAATAACGCCCATGCGGCTGCTCACCCTGGCTCTCGTCTCCGCCTCCCTGCTCTGCGCCCAGAACTGGCCCCAATGGCGCGGCCCCACCGCCGACGGCCACTCGTCTGCTGAGGCTCCGCCCGTCGAATGGAGCGCCGACAAGAACATCGGCTGGACGACCCCCATCGAAGGATGGGGAACGTCCACCCCCATCGTCTGGGACGGAAAGATCTTCCTCACCTCGCAAATCGGCGACGGCCCCGTGCAAGACGGCGCCCGCGACTTCGACACCGCCAACGGCGCCCCCAAGATGGACGCCTCCGGGGGCGTCCGCTTCATCGTCAAAGCCGTCTCCCTCGCCGACGGCTCCTCACTGTGGGAAAAGAGCTTCCCCGCCGGCGATTCGCTCATCCCCGTCCACGTCAAACACAACCTCGCCAGCCCAAGCTGCGTCACCGACGGCCAGCACGTCTACGCCTGGTTCGGCACCGGCCTGGTCGTCGCCCTCACCCTCGACGGAGAAGTCGCCTGGCAGCGCAACCTCCAGGAAGAAAACGGAACCTTCCAAGTCAAGTGGGGCCACGGCGGCTCCCCCGCCCTCTATGAGGACGACCTCTTCCTCCTCGTCGATCACCCCGGCAAGTCCTATCTCCTCGCCGTCGACAAGGCCACCGGCAAAGACCGCTGGCGGCGCAACCGCGATGAAAAGCACCGCTCCTACACCACACCGTTCGTCATCCCCACCCCCAAGGGAGACCAACTGCTCATCAACACCAACCTCGCCCTGGAAGCATTGAACCCAGCCGACGGATCACTCCTCTGGACCACCGGCGAGCCCAACCGCGTCCCCGTCGCCATGCCGGTCCACCACGACGGCGTCATCTACTCCAGCCGAGGCTACAACAGCTCCCCCTACCTGGCGGTCGAGGTCCCCACCGAAACCGGCGGCGGCACAGTCGAACCCAAATGGCGCACCCCCACCGGAGCGCCGTACATCTCGTCGGTGATCTATGAGAACGGGCTCGTCTTCATGGCGACCGAACGCGGCATCGCCAGCGCCGTCGATGCGGAGACCGGCGAAGTCGCCTGGAAGCAACGCCTAGGCGGCTCCTTCAGCGCCTCCCCCATCGCCGCCGACGGCAAGATCTATCTAGTCGACGAAGGCGGCGTCACCTACGTGATCGAAGCCTCCCGCGACTTCAACCTCATCGCCAAGAACGACCTCGGCGAACGCACCCTGGCCTCCCCAGCCATGGCCGGCAATACCATCCTCATCCGCACCGACGACCACCTCTTCGCAGTCCGCGATTAGGCGGGCCCGCCGTCTCCGCCGCAGACCGCCGTCCAACAACTGTGCCGCAGCGCCGTCTCTAAGTGATGCTCATCGACGACTAGAGCCCTCCCGATCAAGACACTGCCCACTTCACCTCCTCTTCGCGCTCCGAGACGAAGCCTCCTCTTACTCCCACGGAGGCCACCCCCGGGGACTGGCACATCCAAGCCAGTTCCACCACGGAAGCAACCCAGCGCGTGATGCCTGTCCCCACGGACTGCGCGGCTCAAACGATCACCGCGCCTGTTGACAGTTACGCTTCGGCAGGCGAACCAAATTCCGAGGAGAAAGAGGCGCAGTGCCCTATACCTCCTTGCGGCCGTGCGGTCACTGATCCGTGAGGTGCACATCAACACCCTGTCCCTCAGACCTCATCGGCCACTCTCTGCCGGAGCGCTGCATGTAGCTTTGCAACAACCGCAGGGTCACTACTCAGAAACCTCAGGGGGTCATTCAGCCCGCCTGAACAGAAGAAACCCGTATGTGGGGTATAGGCGGCATAGCAACCAGCGAAATCCGTCGCCGTATCGTACATAAGGATTCCGGATTCCGGCTCGCACCATGCGATCGAGGCGCCCCGGTCGGCAAGGAACCTGAGCGAGTCCTCAATTGCCTTCATCCATGCAGTCGGTGAAGGCCATTGTTTGATCCAGAACGTAAGCGTCAAATGTCGAATCAGGTCTTCGTTGTCTACGTCGTGCATGGTCCGCGACTTCGTTTCGACCGAATCGCCAGGCCACAGCGTACGGATGCCCTCGAACTCGGCCAAATCGGGGATCTGACTATGAGGCCAGAATCCAATCGCACGGAAACCTGCTACTTCTTCGGGCCATATTACGTCTCTCCCGCCCTCTCTACTGCGATGGTGCCAGAAGACACCAAGTCCATTCTTGGCAGTACGTTCCATGCTAGTTACTAACAATGAGAGCCGTTACCAATGTGCTCTCAGACATATAGTAAGCGAGGATAGCGTCCAGGAACGACGCTCTCTGAATACGCTGCGCGACCTCCTCCCGGTCGCTCGCGGTTTCTTTCCCCGTGAGGTGGCGCCCACCAAGCCCGAGCCCACGCGTTCAGCCGCAGAGCGGCGACCGGATGATCAGCCTGGGGCGAGAGCCCTAGGCCCCAAACCGCCAATGCAATTCGAGCCCTGAAGGGGCGCCCCTCCCATCGGCGACTGGAGACCCGCGTCCAGACGCCGGACGCAAGAGTCCCCCATCACGACTTACAATCGAGCCATGTTCGAAGTCGCCGGCTCAGAGCCCAAGTTCCTCACCGAACTGCGCCAAGCCCGGAACACCGGCGGCAAATCCTACCTCGCACAGCTCGCCGAGATCGCCGGACTCGTCCTGGGTCCCGGCCACCTATCCCCCTGGGACTATCACGTCTACCGGCTCTGGGACGACAGCCTCTCCTGGTCCCAGAAGCGAGAATTCATCGGCAACAACAGCCACGGCTGGATCATGCATCACGTCTCCGCCCCACAGAGCGGCGGAGAGATGCGAGACAAGGTCGCCGCCGCCAAGATCTCCGCCGACAACGCCATCGCCTCACCGAAACTACAAGCCGTCTACCATCCAACCCGCGAACTCGCCGATACGCCTGTCCTGCGCAATCCCTCGGAGCTCGGCGATTTCGTTCGCACCCGGGCGGCCTACCCCTTCTTCTTCAAGCCCGTCACGGCGCACGTCAGTACCGGGGCCGGCCTGGCCGTCTCTTTCGCCCCTGAAGCCGATCAACTCGTCCTGCTGGGAGGCGAGACGCTTGGTGTGGACGACTTCGTCCGCCAAGTCTCCGACTACTGCGCCTCCGAGAAGAGAAAGCTACTCGTTCCGGAGGCGGGATTCATGCTCCAAGAGGTGGTCGTTCAACACCAGGAGATCTCCGAGCGGTGCGGGCCGACCATCGCCACCCTCAGAGTGTGTGTGGGAATCGACGATCGCGGTCCGCACATCTTCTCTTCGCCGTGGAAGATCCCCGCGCCCGGCAACGCCGCCGACAACTTCTATCGCTCCGGCAACCTCCTAGCCGACGTCGACCCGGAATCCGGCGAGGTCGGGCGGGTCATCCGCGGCATCGGAGCCCGCCTGGAGGTCTTTGATCACAACCCGTACACCGATCGCCGACTCTCCGGCTGGCGACTGCCCCATTTCGACCAGTTGCGCGCGACCGTTCTACGCGGCGCCGCGCTGTTCCCCGACGTCCGGCTACAGGGCTGGGACGTCGGCATCGGCCCCGACGGGCCCGTCGTCATTGAGGCGAACTTCGGGACGACGTTCCGGCTGTCGCAACACGCTTCAGGGCGCGGTCTAGGCACGTCCTCCTTTCGCGAGTACGTGCGCCGCGCTACCCTCCAAAACGCAGGACGCAGTCGCGCCTGGCCCATCTCCTGGAGCCGGCCGGAATCCATCTGGCGATTGAAAGGACTGCAACACCTCGTCCAATCGCTCACCAAGCGCTAACACAGGCAATCTGTCGCTCCGCTTGAACCCTCCCGTCCAACCAGGCATCCTGACGAGATGGCCGCGGGCTCCCAGCAAGTCGAAGACCTAGCCGCTCGCTGCCTCCAATCCCTCCTCGCAGGCTGGGACGATTGGACGGAGCCCGCCGATCGACTCGCCGCCCTGGCGACCTCGGAAGCAAGTGACGACGCCGCCCGCGCCGTCTTCACCGGCATCGTCGAGCCGCTCGCCGATCGCTTCGAGCCGAGACTCGTTCTCGCCTATCGCCGCTTCTTCGCACGCCTCCTCACCCGCTGCGACTGGCTCTTGCCGGAGCTTGACCAACTCGGCTTGCCCGACGACTCCGCGTTACTCGACCGGGCCGCCCGCATAGCGGACACCGCCCCGGCTCCCCTGGCCCCCCAGGCCGTCCGCCGGGTCATCATCCCGTCCCGCGTCACCGTCGGTGCGGATGTCGCCCTCACCCTCCGCGCCGTTGGACGCGTGCTGCATTGCTGCCCGGACGCGCAAGTCGAGTTCTGGGGCGGCCGATCCTCGGCATCCTTGTTGCCGACAGACCCCCGTGTTCGCTCTCGGGTGTGGGACTACCCCCGCAGAGGCGGACTTCGAGCCCGACTCGATGCCTGGTCGCGGATGCGCGAGAGCGTCGCCTCGCTCTGGGACGAATCCACCTGGCTTATTGATCTGGACACTCGTTGGTCGCAAGCCGGGATGCTCCCGCTCACCCCCAACGACGACCGGCTGCTGTTCTGGGAGAGCCGATCCTACCGGCCCGAAAGTTCCGCCCCTCTCTCTCAATTGGTGGATGAATGGTTAGACGAGGTTGTCGGAGCCTCCTCCCAGAAGCCGGCCGTCGCACACCCGCGAGCAGATTTATCGGAAGTAAAGCGCCCGGTCGCCGTCGTCAACTTCGGAGTCGGAGGAAATGAGGCCAAACGCCTCGGAGATGGATTCGAGAAAGCCGTGCTGGAGACTCTAGGAGCCGCCGGGTACTCCGTGCTCTTGGACCAAGGCTTCGGAGAGGAGGAGCGTCGACGAACTCGCGAACTGGCATCCGGCGGACTCGCCCGACTCCGCCAAACCACCATCAGCGAACTCGCCGGACTCATCGCCGCCGCCGACCTCTACGTAGGCTACGACTCCGCGGGTGGACACATCGCCGCCGCCCTCGGTACTCGCGCCGTCGACTTGTTTGCCGGGGCGGTATCGCCGCGGATGATCGACCGCTGGTCTCCCTGGGGAGTGTGTCCCGCAGACGTCATTGCAGTCTCAGACGAGGAGTCGCCGGACGCCGTTCTCGCCCGGCTGCGGGAGCGTCTCGTTTGAACATCGCGCTCGACGCCTCGCACGTGTTCGACCGCGCCCCTACGGGCGTCAGCGTCTACTCCCGCCGATTGACGGAGGAACTCCTGGCTCTACAGCCGGAGCTTCGTTTTCTACTCGCCTACCGAGCGAACCGCTTCGGACGCGCCATACTCGCATCTAGACTCGGGGCCAATTCAACTCGCGTACCCTTGGAGCCCGCCGTCACTCCACTCTGGGCGCGACGAGCAGCTCTGTTCCACGGGCTGAATCAGCGCCTGCCGGAGATCGCTTTTCCAAAGCGCGTGGTCACCTTCCACGACCTGTTCGTCATGACCGCCGAATATTCGACCTCGGATTTTCGGCGCCGCTTCAGCGAACAAGCCAGGGAGGCGTCCGACCGCGCCGACCACATCATTGCCGTCTCGCAATACACCGCCAACCACGTGGCCGAGTTGCTCGGCTACCCGGCGGAAAAGATCACCGTCGTTCCGCACGGAGTCGACGTCCCCGCCCCCGCAACCGAACAAGAAAGAGTTCGGATCAGGCGTCGGTTAGGCATCGAGGGCCCCTTCCTGCTGAGCGTCGGCTCCATACAAGCCCGCAAGAACACCGAGCGTCTTGTCCAGGCATTTGAAAGACTGGACAGCGATACAGTGTTGGTTCTGGCGGGCGGAGAGGGTTTCGGAGCTGAAGACGCACTCGCTCGCGTTGCCTCCGGCCCCGCCAAGCATCGAATTCGTCGGCTCGGCTATGTCGACGACGAGACTCGCCGCCTGCTCTACCAGAGCGCGACCGCCCTCGTCTTCCCTTCCCTCGATGAAGGTTTCGGAATCCCCGCCCTGGAGGCGATGGCCGCCGGCCTTCCGGTCGTCGCCTCCAATCGCTCGGCCTTGCCCGAGGCCTGCGGAGACGCCGCACTGCTCGTCGATCCGCTCTCGGTGGAGGAGATTCATGTAGCGATGAACCGCGTGCAGACCGACGCCTCGCTGCGTACGGACCTGGCTCGCCGAGGACGGACCCGAGCCGCGGCGTTCACTTGGAAGGCCGCAGCGGAGAAGACCTGGTCGGTCTATCAAGAACTACTCTGACTCCGGCGCCGAAACGCCTTGCCAGCGTTGCGTCCCATCGTCGGGCAGTCCGAGGAGATCCAAGACTCTTCCCGCTCCTTGAGCCACAATGTCGTCGACCGTCTTGGGACGGTTGTAAAAGTCGGGCATCGGCGGCGCGATGATCGCCCCCATCTCCGAGAGCATCGACATGGTCCGCAGATGTCCCAAGTGCAAGGGCGTTTCGCGAACCATCAAGATCAGCCGTCGCCGTTCTTTGAGCGTTACGTCCGCCGCTCGGACGAGTAGGTTCGACGCCGTTCCATACGCGATCGCAGACATCGTGTGGACCGAACAGGGCGCAATCACCATGCCGTCGGTCAGGAAAGAGCCGCTAGCGATATCAGCGCCTATACCCTCAAACGGACGCCAATGATCGGCCAAACTTTTCACATCTTGCAGGTATCTTCCAGTCTCTTGGTACAGAGTCTTCTCCGCTGCCCGAGACACGGTCAGGAAGGTCTCAACATCATCCCGACGTCGCAGCAACTCGAGTAGAGCCACGCCATAGGCGGCGCCGCTCGCGCCGCTCAGGCCGATCACAATTCTCTTCGCAGACGGAGCCATTCGTATGGTTTTCCGATCAAGCAAACCAGGTTTGTTCCGACTACAGAACGAAAACGAATCGCCAACCGGCCTCGCTTCCCATTATAATCGGAGCGCGACAACGGTATGGAACCTGGCCTCAGGCTCAAGAACGCGCGAGAGAGACTCGGACTTCGCTATCGGGAAGTTCAAGCGGCCGCGGAACAGATTGCAGACCGGCACGGAAACAACGACTTCCTGATCGGGCTCAGCCGTCTTGCAGACATAGAAAACAAAGGCGTCGTCCCCAATCTTCATCGTTTGTACAGCCTCTGCGCGATCTACCGCCTCGATCCCACTGAGGTCATGTCGTGGTACGGAGTCCCCCTGGAGGATGCGTGGCAGGACGGCGCCAACGTCGAGCCGGCTCAAACGCATCTGCTTTCGTCGCCCGGTCAACGGAGCGGTTCGGCCCTCCTCCCGCTCCACCTCGACCCCGGCATCGACGTGAACGAGACGACGTTCCTGAGCCGTGCTATCCAAGACTGGGGCCGCGTCCCCCTCAGCTTGCTCGACACCCTGGACATCGATCGCTATCGATTCGGCGTCGTCGGGTACGACGACAAACGCATGTATCCAGTCATTCGCCCAGGCTCTTTGGTGCGAATTGACGACAAAATTCGCAAGATATCCACCGGCGGCTGGACCAACGACTTCGAGAGACCGATCTATTTCTTGGAGACACGCGATGGATATGTATGCTCCTGGTGCTCTTTGGCGGGGGATCAATTGATCCTGCAGCCGCCGTCCGGCTCTCCCGTACCGCCCGAGATTCTCCCCCTCGCCGAGGTTGACTTGATCGGCCAAGTCACCGGCGTCGCGATGGACCTAGCCAAGGCCGAGGGAGCGCTGGCGCAGCACCGCCTTACGACGAAAGCTCGGTCCGCAAGACCTCGAGAATAATCTCGAGATCAGAGGAGTAAAGGAAACGCTCGGCGTCGCCTGCCGCAGCCGGGGTGAGCGCTTTGTGGGGGGACAGAGACGCCCAAGCGTCCAGTACGGTGGACCGATCGTCCCCGACTCCTCGCAAGTACGCAGCCAAGTCCGACTTCTGCGCCTCTAGATCGAAGTTAAGCCACTCTCCGAATACGTTTTCGTGGCTCGACCGCAGCACTCGATCCGCCTCGTCGGCGCCGTAAAGCTGAGCCAATCCGAAATGCTGATAGCATCCGGTGTTCGTGTTGCGCAACGAGGCGAGGTAGACCAGCCTGCCGAAGGCGGTCGGGATCTGTTCCAACGTCCGCTGCCACACGTCGGTCATGGCGCGGCCGTCTGGAGGAGAACTGCTCGAAGTAGGCATCCTTCTACAGAAAATTGTACCCCCAAAACCGGAATCTGAACAGTCCTTTGCCGGCCTCAGGCCCTCTCCAGTTTCCACGTCGCCGCAACGGACGCCTCCGCGAGACCGTCCCGCGAGCGGGCGTTCTTTGGCTGTCAGGCCCGAGAGATGTCAGCTCACTTTTTTCGAGATCAGAACAAATAGCCTCCAGGGTTTCCCTGCCACGACTCGGATAAATCAAATTTTCATTCCAGCAGCCCGGCCGTCAATACGACGGGACGGTGCCGGAGCATTCCTTGGCCGAAGATCCGGCCTTTCGCCGTATGTCGTTCGGATGATGGAAATTAAGGCGATAAATCATCCAAACTCGGTCATTTCTCCTAGCGTGGGTACAGCGCCGGCCAACCCCACGGCGACGCCGTGATCGAGTCGCACTTTCGGAATTGGACCGGCAAGACCAAGGAGAAACCACATGAAACGCACCTTAATTCTCACCGCAGTGGCAATCAAAGCCGCTATCCTCACCGTCGCGATCGGCTACGCCCTCTCACCTTCAGACCCAGGGAACGATGTCGCTCTCTGCTGCCACATGCCGCCGTGCGAGGAGGAAGATCCGGACTGCTCCTAGGCCCACCATTGACGGAACCTATCAGCACGGGGAGTCGCGAATTAGCACTCCCTGTGCTACCATTTTCACAAAATGGAGTTGATTATTTGGTGAAGATCGGTCACCTCCTCGGAATCATGCCCGTAGGGATGATGTCGATCTGGCTGATTCGGCTGATTCGTTCGGTCCACCTGAGTCGACACAGAATGCTGTCCATGCTCTTGGCTGCCTTCCTCGTGCACTTCGCCGTCAGCGTCTCATTGCTGCAGGTGTACAAGCCATGGTCGCCGGAGTACGGGTACTTCTGGTTAAGCAACGATGCTATTCAGTGGGGGCTTTGGGTAGCTGTATTGGCTGAAACCGCGACCCTTGTCGTCTCAAGGTATCGAGGGTTTGTCAGACTGGGCGGCTTGATTTTGCGCACGGGCTTCACCGTCTCGGCGCTATTCCTACTATTCCTATGGACAATCGTCCCGAGCCACTGGATCGACGAGCTAAATAATTTCTGGACCTTCGAGCGTTACGTCGTGTACGGTTCCTTGTCGCTCCTGGCGATCGTCTTCTCGCTCTTTGCCGCCTACTTCCGCCTCATTCCCGACCACAATACGGCCGTCATCTATGGAGTTTCAACGATAATCCTCGTCAGCAACGTCACCACAGCAGCCGTTCTGCAGCGAGGGAACCTGAGCATGTTCTACACGGACGTTGCGATTCACTTCATCTGTTTCGGAGCTGGCGCCTGGCTCTTTGAGCCGGCGCAGGAACTATCCCCGGCGAGAGAGAATCATGCGATCGCCGCCGACCTCACTCCTGCAACCAGACAGCTTGAATCCATGAACGACGTACTCGTGCGTCTACTTTCCTAGTGGGGCGACAACCATGAATTGGATACTGTTCTCCTTCATCCTGTTCTGCGTCGGCGCTTTCGGCGTCGCTTGGAGATCTTGGGCCCGCCCAGCCGGGCGTCTACGCACTCGCGCCTC
>Ga0209273_10000270_pt1 | contig 79382 bp, 99 predicted proteins | sample tdAd471_FD_187126 | JGI IMG/M metagenome (GOLD analysis project Ga0209273, IMG submission 187126) | Marine sediment microbial communities from the Atlantic coast under amendment with organic carbon and nitrate - tdAd47.1 (SPAdes)... | ecosystem: Environmental > Aquatic > Marine > Coastal >...
GGTCCGCTCGCCCCTCGGGACCGGACGGAAATCGCTCGCTCTGATTTCTTCAGCCCCTAGCCAATAGCCGTCCAACGCCGTGGTCTCGGCGAATGGCAGCTTACTGATCGCAAAGCAGACCTTGGTGGTTCAACACCCGATAGACCGGAGATGACCCAACCCAGACTTTTGCCGATGTGCTCCATGCACATACCCCTATGTTTATTAGGGCAATTGAAGCGGTGCTCCAAGAGGTCAACAATACTTTGCTATAGCGGCAGGAGGCGATTATGCGGGACTTTGATGGGCCGCCTCGGCCTTGAGAGCGCAATCCAAATGGCCATCCATTTTTTTGCTCGTAGCCTGCGAGGCGATGGCCCTTGCACTGTGGTTCTCGGCAACCGCGATCATCCCGGTTCTAAAACTAGAGTTTCCTATAGACGATACGCGAGCGTCGCTGTTTAGCAGTATTGTCGCTGTTGGATATGTCGCAGGTACATTGGCAAGTGCTGTTCTTGGGCTTGCCGACAGATTACACCCAAGACATTTCTTCATGTCTGCTGCGTTTGTCGCGGCGGGCGCCAACATCAGCATCCTCTTTTTTGATCCGACTTCTTGGGTAATCGTCTTTCTCCGGTTCGTGACCGGTATGTGCATGGCCGGTCTATATCCCGTGGGCATGAAGATGGCCGCGACGTGGGCCAAGGGTGATATTGGGCTTCTGATCGGCGCACTGGTCGGCGCTCTAACGTTCGGCGCTGCGGTTCCGCATCTTTCTAACGCCATTGGCGGCCTCGATTGGCACTTCACCCTGATGACTGCATCCATACTTGCTGTGGCTGCCGGTCTGCTCGTCAATTGTGTCGGACTTGGCCCGGCCTATGGCAAAATCCCACCGTTTAATCCGGCGGCGGTCATGCGGGCTTGGACGAATAAAGCGATCAGGTTCGCCAACTTCGGCTACTTTGGTCATCTCTGGGAGCTTTACGCTATGTGGGCGTGGGTTGCCTTGTTTCTCCACGCAAGTTTTGCGGCGAGCCTCGGTTACGATAGCGCCACTGTTGAGCTCTATGCCAATCTTTCGACGTTTGCCGTGGTCGCAGCGGGGGCCGTTGGCAGCGTTGCAATTGGCTTGCTGGCTGACCGACTTGGACGCACCGTTGTCACTGCGGCTGTCATGCTGGTGAGCGGCACATGCGCCCTCACAGTCGGATTTCTATTCGGCGAAAGTATGTGGATAGTGCTTGCGGTCTGTCTCATCTGGGGCTTTACGGTTGTCGCCGATGCACCCCAAACTTCGGCCTGCATTATTGAGCTTTCTGACCCCTCGAATGTTGGTACCATGCTCACGGTTCAGACGTGCGTCGGGTTCATGCTAACGATGTTTCCCATCCACATCGTTCCGCAGATGGTAGAGACGTTCGGATGGCGCTATGCATTCATATTTCTTGCAATCGGTCCAATGCTCGGCGCGTATGCCATGTTGCAACTTCGAGGGCAGCCTGATGCAATTAAACTTGCTGGCGGGAAAAAGTGATCCGGTCAACATATGTCCGAGTTTGGCACACAGGGGCTGTGGCGCGACAACGGTTGAAACGTCTGGAAACTGATCCGCAAGCGGAAGTAGGGGCGCCAGGCACCCTTAGACTGCTCAGGGTCATTTTGAGACGAATCACAACGTGGGATTTCACGTCGGGAGCGGCCTCGAAACCGGACCAACTTATTCTATTTGTCTTCTGTATTTTACTGAAGCGTCAATGATACCTATCGGCACCGATCTTGGCGGAAATCGTTATGGCGGCGTCGGCAGGGCTGGATAAAAGACAAACCGCCGCGATGATGGCAAACGCGATCTTGGTTTTCATGCTGTTCTCCTTACTGGTGGTCTAAATGGTATAGAGGCCGCTATTCGGCCTCATGTCGGTGTGATAGCCCTCGGTCACGAAAACGGCCGTGGCATAACGCCATTGCCCGTTCGTGACCCTCCGATTGAGGTCTGCGGCGGCAAGCCGCGCGGCCTCGGTCGGTGAGGGCGCGTGAATGTTGACGATGGCGATTCCGGCCTGGACGGAACCGCCGTGCACCATCGCATCGTTCGACGCCAGAATCACCGTCCAGGGGCGGTGTTCGTCCGGATCGATGAAAACGAACTCGCTTGGATCGCCGGGCCCGTCGTAGTCGGCGGGCGGCGGGTCGTCGAACAATCCGGGTGCGGTGTTGGCATCGTCAGTCATGGCGATCTCTCGGGCGGCGCCGGCTTTAGCCGGCGTCCGGTTGCATTGAGGAAATCCAGCTTCAGACAGGGGAAGGGCGGCCCGAAGGCCGCCCTCGCCGGTGATGGTTATTCCTGGTCGTCGGCAACCTTGGCGCCGACCTGGATTTGATCGGCGTGCAGTTCAAGCGTGGTGTGCTTGCTGCCTTTGTCGTCCTCCCAACTGTTGTTGCGGAGGCGGCCGGTCACGAGGACCTGGCGGCCGACCTGGACGTTGTTTTCGATATACTTGATGGTGCCGGGGTTCCAGGAAACCACGTTCACCCAAGTGGTGATGTTCTGCCAATTGCCTTCGCCGTCTTTGTAGCTTTCCTCGGAAGCGACGGAGAAGCTGGCGACCTTCTTATTGCCGTCGAGGTTGCGGACATCGACCTTGCCGACGTTACCTTGGACTTGAGCGTGAGCGAATTTAATCATGGGGTTATTCCTTTCTCAGTGAGGGCAGCGCCCGTTTTCGATGATTTTTTGAGGGTTGGAGGCGGACGCGGGTTCAATCGAAAGGGGGAGGGTCCGCGAAGTGGAAACCGCCTTGGCAGATTGAACCCATAGCGGCCGGTGGAATTAAGCCGGAATCGAGACAAAACGGGAGCGCCTGGCGCGAACGCTGAAGAAAGGGTTCCCCATGATGCGATTTCGCAGCTCACGGCCCACGTCGGCCGTCGATGCGCCGGCCTCGGCATCTTGGCAATAGGGGGGCGCCGGCGGTCCCGGCTGGTAAGCCGGCGCCGGCATTGGCAATCACCCTGGGGGGCATCCTTGGTTTCCACCTGGCGCCAACTCATCGAGAACACCAGTCGGCCCGCTTGGAACCGTAGAACGGCACTGCGAGACCTTTTTGGAGCAGAGAAAAGGCAGGGTCTTCGCCATTCCACATGCGTACGTCGGCAATCAATCGGCCTGGGTAGCGTCCGGGCCGGACGCGGTACAGGTGGACACGATCACCGGGGCGTATCTGGCGGCGCAGCTCGTCGGTTGCGTTCTGGCCAAGCTGGATTTCCTTGAGGCACTTCGCGCGGCCGCCGGTTTCCGGGGCGGAAATCATCTCAAAGCGGACGCGGGTATAGGTTTTGCGGTCGAACCAGGTGAGGGGTTCGATCCAGAGAGTGTCGCCGTCAATGACGGCGCGCACGGTCGCGAAAGCGGGGCCGGAAGTCTGAGCGGGGGCTTCAGGTTTTCCGGCCCCTACCGCCGGGGAGGAAAGGAGCATTGCGGCGGTGATCGCGGTCGCGATGGTCTGGGGGCGCCCAGGGTGTATCCCCCGCTGGAAGGGGTAGCGGATAACCCGGCGGCGCCGGGGTAGGAGCGAGGGGAAGGCTTTCCCCCATGGCCTAATCCGCTTCATGGGTCACAAAGGCTCGTGGTTGTCCTTCAGGAAATCGAAGAAGGCTTTCGATATTCCTTCCCCTTGCTTCCCAAACAGCTTTTCCATTGTCGGTTGATCGTTCAACGCTGAGTAGAGAGTAACGGCTTCATGAATCAGGAGATCGCGGGAAGGGCGGGGTGCTTCTTTGTCGCCGTTGCCCTCAATCGCATTCGCCCGTCGCTCATACACTTGGCGCAACAACCAGCTTGCTACTGCCGGATGAAATTTGACGGTTGTACGGTCGCTCATGTCCTGCCCTGGTTATGTTGCCATTGAAGTACGTCAATGCGACGAAACTCGAATATATTGACATCTAAAAAAATCGTCAATAGGATTTCTCCAGTTATACCAGCTACTTATGGCTCCCATAACCAGATGAGGATAAAAAGCATGAACGAGAAAAATACAAAATTATTCGCGTTTAACTATATATGGTGCCGCACAATTATCACGGGACTATTCATAGCGTGTTGGAACGTTTCGGCGCAGGCGCAACAGATCAACATCGGCAATTCGAGCGGCGGCGGTTCGTCGAGCGGCGCGACGCAATTGAACACGGTGGCCGACTGGCTGATTGAACAAATGCTGATCGTCGGTGCGTCGATTTCGACGCTGTTTGCACTTGGGGTTGTGTTCGCGATCAAGTTCGGATGGATGGAACGCTCGAAGATCAAGGATTTCGTTTGGCTGATTTTGGCGATGATCGTGCTGCCGACGCTCATACCGGCAATTTTCACTTTCGCGCAATCGACCGCCGGGAGCTAAAGCCCGATGGCGGGGGAGGGCGATAACGGCCGTGAGGCCGTCACCGGCATGGTCCGCCGCTCGGCGGCGGAACCGGACCACGTTCTATTCGGAGTGCCGTCGGTGACGTATCTCGCGGTCGCGCTGTTTCCGCTGGGAACGGCGCTGGTGATTGTCGGCGTGAAGGCGGGGTTCGGCTTCGGCTTCGCGGCGACGTGTCTCATCCATCTCGTGAGCGTCATTTTGCGCCGGCGTTTTCCGTATACGGAAAACGTCATTTGGTACTGGTTCAACAAACGGAGACTGGCGGATGCGTTTCGGCGCCGGGTTCACGTCTACTTCGCTTAGCGCACTGGCAACGGCAGCCTGGCCCATCGGGGCGAACGCCTATTCAGGCATCGGCCCGGTGCCCGATGTGTCGCTGGCGAACGTCGTCGGCCTGGGTGCCGGGCTTCTCGGCATGGCCTATGTCGGCGGGCGGGCGATGCTCGCGCGCCGGCGCCGGCCCGGTGAGGCATTGGAGCCGAACCTTGACGATCTGCTTCCCTTCATCCGGATCGACGGTGATAACCAGACGGTCATTTGCGAGCGGCCCAAGTATACGGTCGAGGGCCGCAAGCAAGTGGGGAAGCATGAAGTCCGGTTTTCGGTGGTGAAGTTCGGCGGCATTGATTACGCATCGACGCCGCCGGAACAACTGGAAGCCTTCAGGCGCGCGCGGATGGCTTGGCAAAACGCGCTGGCGGATGCCGAGTGCGCGGCGATGGTGGTCGTAGACCGCCATTTGCTCGGGGTGACGATGGCGCGCGAAGCCGAAAACGAATGGCTGCAAGAGGTCAACACGCGCTGGGCGGAAGAATTCGACAACGCATTTTCGAACGATCTCTCGGTGGTCTTGATCGATGAGGGAACCGGCGATCTCGGCGCCGCCCTCAGAGAGACAATGACCATTCTGAGTGACGCCAAGCCGCGCGTGGTGCGTCATTTCGATGTTCAGGCGTTTGCGCCTGGCGAGCGCGACGTGGCGTCCGAACCCGATAGCGAGCTGTGGCTGTACATCTTCGACCTGGTGAACGCCGGGCTTCCGGTGCGGCGGCTGTTGTCGCCGGATGATCTGCCGCAATCGCTGAAGGGCAGCGCCTTCGAATTCGACGAATTCACCGGCACGGTGGGCGTGACCGATGGGGTTCGCGAACGCTTTCAGAAATTCGTGGTGTTGCCAAAGATCACCCGCGAGCGTGTTGAATGCTCCGAGCGGGTGATGCGGCGCATGACGATGTTGGATCACGAAGTCACGGTTTACCTGATGATCCGACCGCGAGAAGGGGAGTTCTCGAAAACGCGGCTGGCGGCACGCCAGGCGAACCGCGAAATCGACCTGGAAGGCATGACCGAAACGATGGCCGCCGATTACAAGGCCATGCGGGAAGGCTTCACGGAAGGGCGCGAGGCGTTCACGGAAACCGAAGTGATCATTCGGGCGCAAGGCGCGACCAGGGAAGCGGCCGGGCGCGCGGCGGATGCGGTCGTCGCGGCATGGACCCAAGACGACAATTTCCGCGCGGCCGTGGCGACGCGCACGCTCATCAATGAATGGGAGCGGCGGATGCCGGGAGCCGGTTATCCGCTTCGGGAAATGAACCTGACGCGGGCGGCGGTGTCGCAATGGACGCCGCTAGAGGGCACGCCTCGCGGCATGGATCGCTGCTGGTGGGGGCCTCACGCCTTGCGTGTGGTCCGCACCATGAACGGCGGCGCCTACCATTGGGGTGTGCACGAACACGCCGGTGACGAGGCTCTTGGAAACATGATGCTGCTCGGCAAGCCGGGCAGCGGCAAGAGCGTTGCAACGGCGTGGCTGATTACCGGCGCGCTCGGCTATTTCCCGGATATGAAAGTGTTCTGCTTCGACAACATGAACGGTCTGAGCGTGCCGACGAAAGCCTTCGGGGGAATCGTCGTCACACCGGGGCATGACCGTTTCGCGCCGCTGCAAATCGAGGACACGCCGGCCAACCGGGTATTCCTAGTGCAACTGCTCATGGATATGGCCGGCGCCGATGATTTTGACGGCGAAAAGGACCGGCGCGAAGCGCAAGAGGAAATCGAGCATGGGCTGGATTTGATCATGCCGCTGCCGCGCGAAGTGCGGACGCTCCGGAAGTTCATCGATCAAGGCGTGCACAAGAATTCGGACGTGGGCCGGGGGTTGCGCGCCTGGGTCCAGGGCGGCGCCTTCGCCGGCTGGATGGATGGTGATATCGACTCTCTCGACTTCAGCCGGGCGCGCTGGCTCACGTTTGATATGACACGCTTGCTGTCGAGCCAGCGCGTGTTGTCGGTCTACATGGCTTACGTCATGCACCGAATTCAAACCGAGATTTGGGACGGCCCGCCTCAGTCCCACATCGTGTTCATCGATGAGGCGCCGACGATGTTCAATGCGTCCAAGCTGATGATGGACACCGGAACCTACCTGGCGCGGAACATTCGGAAGAAAAAGGGCGCCGTGTTTTTCGCGTTCCAGGACGCGGAAGGCATGGGCGATGCGGGCGACGTGATTATCAGTAGTTGCGCGGCGCTCGGCTTCTTCCGGAACCCCGGCCTCAACAAGAAATTGCACCGGGACAAGTTCAACCTGTCTGAAGCCGACATTCGGTTTATCGCCGATGAGGATCAGACAGTGAGCCACATTCGCCACGCGATGCTTTTCGTCCACAAGACGCAACGCGGCCAGGAAAGCACGCCGTTGAATTTGTACCTCGGCGCGCTGGGCGAGCTGATGGCGCTTTTTCGAGCTGGCGAGGACTCGGTTGACCTCGCCGAACAGTGCATTCGTGAGCATGGAGAGAAACGATGGGTAAGACCCTACTTAGAGCTATCCAAGGACCGCTGACGGCGCTCGCCTTGATGCTGAGTGCGGGCCAGGCGCACGCGCTGGCCGTCGAGTGCGCCGGCTGCGTGGCGGCGGCGGACAAGACGACCTCGGCGGTGAACGAAGTCAAAGCGGTTCTCGACGCGATTTTGACGGAACTCGGCGAAATCAAGAATCACCTGAATCAAATCCGCCTGGCGGTCGGCCCGGCCTCGACGGTGGCGACGACCGGCACGCTGGCGCAAGGGGCGGATTTCCGGAACCTCTTGGAGCTGCGTCCGACCATGCAGGGTTTGGAGTTAGAGAAGGGCGTCACCTTCGATTTCGACGACCTGGCCGGGCTTCAGGAAAACCTCAACGGCATTCTGCAAATCTACACCGACGCCGAACGGCTGAAGGAGAAGGTGCAGGGTGGCAAGTATTGGGAGACGGTTGCGGACGTGCAGAAGATCACCGAACGCCGCCGCAACGTCTATCGCCAATCTCTCGAACGATTGATCTCGGTATCGCTGTACAGCCTGAACCAGACGGGCGCCGCAAAATCGAGCGAACTATCGCTCGATCAGTCGCGGCGGGGTTCCTTGAACCTTCAGGCGAAAGCGAACGCGACGGCAAAGACGCAAGGCGAGATCCTCGGTCGCCTCAATCACCTTATCAGCCTTATCGCCGCGCAGAATGCGTTGATGGGCGCCGAACGCCTGAAAGGGCTCCGGCGTGAAATCGATAACGTGCCGGCGGAACCGCCGGCGCCGAACTACTACAACGTAGGAGGACAACAGCAATGAAGAAATTGGTATTGGCGCTCTCGTTGCTTGTTTCGACGTGCGCAACGTCCGAAGGCGTAGGCTTCGGATCGGGTGAGGATGACTACAAACAATCACCATGCGCGTGCGTCGAGATTCCGCAGAAATTCAAGCGGTACTGGCACGGATGAACGAACTCACCGGTGATCGATTGGCGCCGCCGGCGCCGGCCGCTTCCGACGCGGCGGCGGGCCGGCTGAAGGCGAAGCCCCGGCGCGGCACGGAACGATCCGAGCGGTCGGCCGAACGGCTCGGCCGGCGGATCGCGACGTTGGCCGTCGCGTCGATCTTCCTGAACCTGGTGCTCGGCTCGGCTCTGTTCGTCATCCTCAACCGCCCGCCGACGGTGTTCCTGCTCGGCGAAATGGACGGCAAGACCTATCAGGCGCGCGGTCCCGTCGAGGAAACCGACGTGATGCGGACACTCATGGAGAAGTTCGCGCGGCGGTACGTCCGCGAGCGCGAAACCGTTGACCTGGTTTCCGACCAGGAGCGGCACGAGTGGGTCAAGCGCAACAGCGCGGCGGCGGTGTGGAAGGTTTTCGAGCGGGAAATGTTCGAATCCGGCATTTACCAGAAAGCGGCTCGCGGACATACGACCTGGTCGGTGAAGGTGGTCACGGCTTGGCAAAGCAACGAGGCCAACGAAGGCATCTGGTCGCTGGAAATCATCAAGACGCATTTCTGGCTCAACAAACAGCGCGGCCCGGAAAAGCCGTGGATCATTGAGCTAAAGCTAGGGCGCGATGGGCGTGAAAAGACGGAAGCGGAACAGCTCGACAATCCGGCTGCGCTCTACGTCATGGCGTACTCCGCGCGCGAGAAGGAATTGGTCACGGAAGGAAAGAACCCATGATTAAACGCTCCTTCATGGCGGGCCTGGCGGCGTGCGTTGCGCTGACAGTCGCCGCCGGCGCGTGGGCGCAAACGTCGAACCAGGTCCGGAAGCCCGGCACCACCCGCCAGCCGTCGCAAGCGGACGCGATCAAACGCCAGCAGCAAGGCCAGTACCCGGCCTTCCAGCGGTCAACGCTGCCGCGCGGCGCGATCAATTATCATTGGGCTGGGCGCTGCAAGCCGGATGAGTCAACGCAGAATGTGGTGTTCAAGGCTGGTGAAGAAATCCGGTTCCGGACGCGGCATTTGATCGGAACCGTCGTGGTGTTCCCGGAAGATGTCTCGCCGGTGGTCAACGGCCTCGGCGACGGCATCACCCTTGCGCCGTATCCAAAGAGTAGCGGCAACAAGGCTCGCATTTGGATTTTCGGAACCAAGGCGGCCGGCATTGATGGCAACGTGGTATTCATCGCCGGCGTGATTGAACAGCAACCGCGCCTGTACGCCTTCCGGATTCAAACGGAAGGCGTGAACACGCAGAATTGCCCGGACCTCATCGTGAACGTGCACCGCGAGCGGTCGGCCTTTGCGCCGGTTGCGGAAAACATTGCGCGTACCATGATCGATGAGGGCGTGGCGGCGGGTACTCCGGCGCCGGCGCCTGGCGCGGTGCCGCGCGCGGCCGTGGAGCTGGCGGGCAAACTTGCGAAGCCGGGGCAATCGGCCCCCGATGAACCGGACACCAAGGGAACAGGCCGCCAAGCCGTTGACTGGCTGGAAGGGTTCAAGTTCGACCCGTCGAAGCTGGATTTTCACTGGAAGCTGAGCGGAACTAAGGAAGCCGACTTTGCGCCGGATATCGTCTTTTCCGACGATGAATTCCTGTATCTCCAATGGGAACCCGCTCGCATGAAAACGATCATGCTGCCCGCGATCTCGGCGGTGATACCGACGGATCGCGGGAAGCTGGATGGGCCGGTGCCGTGGGTGCGTCGCGGCAATACGGTGATCGTCCAGCGCGTCACCAACCTGACCCTCGAATTCGAGGGGCTGGTGGTGTGCGTCACGCGCGAGGTTGAGAACGCAGAGGGGAAGTGAAATGGCCGGCGCGCTTGATACCCTGACGAATTTTGCTTGCTCGACCCTGAGCATTTTGTGTCCGGAACAGCCGGCGGCACCGCCGGCGGACCCTGGCACAATTGGTCCCGGCTTCTATCAGACGGTGACGCCGCCGCAAGCGCCGGGGAAGGTGCCGAAACCGGCGAAACTCGTTTTGCCGCCCTCGGTTCAATTCGGGTTGGTCAGGTACGGCGGGGCGCCCATGCGCCGCGTCGTGCGGCTTGGCAACTCCGGCGAAATCGCCCTGGCGGTGGCGGCGATTGAAGTTTCGGGCTCCGAAGCGTTTTCGGTGTCCGGAAGCTGCGGGCTCATCCGGCCCGGTGCGACCTGCCCGGTAACGGTGACGCTCGCGGCGAAATCGCCGGGCGAGAAAACAGGAAGCTTGATCGTCGGGACGCCCGGCGCAATCGAAAAAGTGGCCTTGGCCGGTGCGGTGACGGCACCGCCGCCGGCGGCGAAGCCGGTAGCGAAGCCGTTGCCGAAACCCAAAGTGGTGGCGGCGCGGCCCAAGCCAAAACCGGCGCCGCCGCCGCCGGACCCAAGGTTGGGCGCAACGATGCAAAGCCTCGATAACCTGGTGGCCACGGGGCCAACGGTATTCGACGGCGCGGAAACCCGCGTGGCTTCCATCGCGGCGCGTGCCGCTCGACCGGACCAATGGCATTTGCAGGATCAAAACTACAAAGGGGAGGGGGCAACACCCGTATTCGAAAAGAACGTATCGAGTTTTCCGGTTGAGCGGTGCCGGATGATTCCGAAAGACACGATGATACCGCTCGTTCTCGACACGCCCGTGAACTCGCAAATCTGCGGGGCCGTGCTGGCACACGTGGCTGTCGATATCTACGGACCAGACGGGCGAATTCGGCTGCTGAAGGCCGGGGCGCGCGCTGAAGGATCATGCGAACCTCTCGATGATCCCGATGCGTCCCGGATCGCGGTCGAGTTTAACAGCATGACCAGGCCGGATGGTGCGGCAATCAAACTCGCCAAGGCCCAAGGCGCCGATGCCATGGGCCAGGCGGGCATTGTCGGTGAGAAATTTGACCGAGTTTTCGACAAGTACGGCCCGACCGCCATCGCCTCGACGGTCGGCGCCGTGGTGGCCTACCTGACGGCAACGGAAACGAACGACGACGGCACGACCGGCGATTCCGCTTTGTCGGCTGCGGGCCAGTCGATCAATCAAAACATCGCTCAAATTGTCGCCGAGGAATTGCGAAACGCAACCAACCGCAAGCGCCGAATCCGGGCAAAGAAAGGCACTCTCATCCACATCAAGCCGACGAAACATTGGTACTTCCCGAACCCCTATCAAATCGTCGAAGTGGAGCCGAAAGACGCCAGGCTGACATACACGTGCAGCGATGGCGCCTTTAAGTCCTCGGAAGGTCGCAAGCAAAATCCGGAGAACTGAAAATGTTGACGAAAACGCTGAAGTGGATCGCCTTATCTCTCCTGGTCGCCATCGGCCCGCTCGCGGCCTGGGCGGCCGATCCCGTCGCGGTCGGGGAGATCGCGGCGCCGGTTGACCTCTCGAACCCCGGAAACGTCACGGCGCGCGTTTCGCGAATGACCGGAGATACCGGGAAAGAGGCCGTGGACAAGTTTCTTCAGGGCGCCGTCTCGATCAAGCAAGGCGCCGCCGGCCCCCTGGTCGGCATCGAATGGTTCGGGTTGTCGAACGATGCCGCCGGCGCTGACACCGTGGGCCTGGCGCCGCCATTGACCACGGAATTCGCACCGCAATCGGTAACGATGCCGAGCGGTATGGAATTGTCCGTCGCCGGCGATGCGGCCGTTCTGAGCCGCGCAGCGCGAACCCTCCTGCAGAACGTCGAAACCCCGGCGGCGGAAGGCGAGCAACAGGCCGATGGTGAAACCACGTCGGGCAGCTCTGCGGATAGCAACGTCGCCAATGCCGGCGCCGGTGCGCCGGTGGAAACCGAGGATGCCGAACTGCCGACAATTGAAGCGGTGACGGCGACGGAAACGGTTGAAACGGTCGTCAACAACGATGCCTACGGCGAAACGACGGAAGGCTGTACCCCCGAACTGGCCGAAGATGAGCAGTCAGTGATTATTATGAAGGCGCCGACAAAGAATGGCGTTGTCGATGGCGAGTGCGCCGAAAGCCTGGATCGTCCCAACGTCCTGACGACATACATCGGTTGCGGATACGACACCGCAACCGATGAGAACACCGCCTATGCGAAGCGCCGGCGGTATTACGTTTATGGCGGCAAGGCGACGGACCTCGACACCGAATGCGTTACCGATCCGGAGAAGTCCTATCAGATCGTCGAAACGGATGAGGGCTGCCGGGTGGAGCCGGACCTTGAAAGCGGAATCGCGAAGCAATGGACGAAACGGGTGTTTGTCGGGCGTGAGAATGAGCCGCAAACGGTCGACTCCTGCGCGGCGCGGAACGGTGCGGAGTTTCCGATTGTTCTGGAACTCTGCGAATACCGTGACGACTTCCCGGCCAAAAAGACGATCGAGCGGAAAATCGCGAGCTACGTCGGCCCGGATGGGCTCAAACGCAACATCGGCAACTGTACCGATACGGAAGTCTTCTACGTGCATAATTTCGACACCAGCGTTTGCGGGCAGCTCGCCGACTTCACGAACAATAAGCTCTATGAGCAATATCGCGTCCGCGTCGATCTTCCCACGGGGCCGAACTACCGGACTCCTTCGTGCAAACCCTTTGCCGAAGCCCTGACGGATTTGCAGGAAACGACGGCGGGGTGCGAGTCCTTCCATGCGGACTATGCCGGCTACTCGCTCGGCGGCAAGCGGATCGTGAGGCTCGACAATAACCAGCAAATCCGGGAGTGCCGCGAAGCCGATGTTCGGTATGAACACGTCCACGTGCCGGAAGGCTGGGTGTACGACGATGCCAACCTTCAAGCGTATCCGAAGGATGCGACCTACATTGATCTGCCGCAGCCGGCCGGCCGCACCCTCGTTGCCGCCGGCGTGGTTCGCGACGGCGCGGCAGCAACGGCATACACTTTCATTACCTCTTACTCCGAAAACGGCGGCACCGAGTACGTCGAAGGTTCGTGCGACAAATATGTGAAGCAAAACAAAATGGAAGAATGGCGCCGCCCGGATGGGTCAACCTTCAAGCGCCAAAATGGCTTTAACGCGCCGTTGGGGCCGACCAACGGATGCGTGCTGGCGGTTTCGACAACCTGGCCCCGAAAGGAACCGGCGACGACGACACACCGGCGCGTGCAAGACAACCAATGTGGCGTCTATCCGCATTCGGACGGCGAAGAGCCGAACCCACGGCCGAGTTTCTACGCAGGCGCGGAATATATCGGCACGAAAACACTGACGCGGGGTGATGGCGTCGTGTTCACGTCCACCGCCACGATGGGGGTTAGCAACTGCTCGAAACACTGTCAGCAGGGCGCCGCGACGATCAATGCCGGCAATCAGTGCCCGACCAGCGTCACCAATCCGGGCACGATCAACGGTTGGCGCAACACCCTCGGTTGGTGGTGACCCGTGATCGATTCGCCGGTCGAAAACTTTCTCAAACCCCTCCGGCGCCACCTCGACAACCAAGACTATATCGAGCTGGTTTGTCAGGCGCCGGGGGAGATTTGGGCGGAAACCCGAACGGGTAAGTGGCGCCGGCACGCGGTTCCGGAGATCGATCAAGAGTATTGGGCCAACATCGCCCGCGGCCTCGGTATCGCCACCGGGCAACGCTACTCCGACCGGAAGCCGATGATCCGGGGAGCACTGCCCGGCGGTCATCGGCTGTTCCTCATGCTCGGCGCCGATGTGATTGACACGAAATCGGGCGGACCTGGCATTTGCGCGACGATCCGGCTGAGCCGGACGTTCGCGACCGAAATCGAAATGTTCGGCGTGGACCGCAACGCCATCGAAATCCTTCAGGTCGGTGTGAAGCGCAAGCGCAATATTCTCGTCGCCGGCGGCATGGGTTCGGGGAAAACCTCACTCACCCGAATCTTGTGCGGCTGGGTCGCAGATCATCGCCCGGTGTTGATTGAGGACACGGCGGAAATCAGCCTCGATCAGCCGGTGGCGTCACAATTCCTTATCAGCGCCATCGAAAGCGATACGGAGATCAATAACTACGACATGATCAGTGCGCTTCAGCGCACGCGCGCCGACCGCTTCATTCTCGGCGAAATCACGATGGAAAATGCCTTCGTGATGATGCGAATTCTCAACCTTGGCTCGCCGGGCACCATCGCCACGGTGCACTGCGATCTTCCGAGCGAGGCCATCGAGTCGGTTTCCGAGCTGATGATAATGAGCGGATACGCCAAGGATGAGGAAGCGACGAAACGCTACCTGGAACGAAAAATCGGCCTGGTCGTGTTCGTCGAGCGCGCCGGGCCGGCGCGCGTCATTTCGGAGATTTTCGAGCCGGGGCCCAATGGCACCGGCCAAGTCGTTTGGAGGCGGGGCTGATGTCCGTCATTGAATCGATTCGAAACTCGCAACGGTTTCGCGACCGGGTTTCCGGAATCTGGCTGTTGATCTGCATCGCTGCCAGTGTGGCATTGCTCCACTTCGGAACCGATTTCGAAGTGAACAACACCGAATGGTGGCGCTATCTCATTGACGTGATCCGGGTCGAAAAGCGGTTGCCGACGCCTTACGTCTGGTTCCTTCCGCTCATATTCGCGCTCTACTTCGCGGGAACGCTTTTCGGCCGCCTGGTGTTTCGCCGCAAGGAATACGGTGACGCCCGAAAAGCCCGGCCTCGCGACCTCGCGACCATGCGATTGGATGGAACCGACAACATGATTATCGGTCACATGAACAACAAGCCGATCATCCCCAAGGATGATCGGCACGCGGTCGTGATCGCCGGCACCAGGTCGGGAAAATCCCAAGCCATCGTAATTCCAACCCTGATGAATTATCGCGAGTCGGTCGTGGTCATCGATCCCAAAGGCGAACTGTGGGATAACACGGCCGGCGCGCGAAGCGAATTTTCCGATTGCTATCGGTTGGAGTGGACCGCCGCCGACACGGCCAGGTTCAATCCGATCTCGCTCGATGTGCTGCCTGACGCGCCGGCGGCGCTAGAGCTGCGCGTCATTCAAACAGCCAGTATCCTTGTGCCGCCCGGCGACGACTATTGGAGCAAGGAAGGGCACAAGGCGGCGCGGGCGCTGATGCTGTTGGAAATCTACGATGCCAAGAGCGAGGGCAGGGACGCGGACCTGGCGAACGTCGCGCACTTCTCCGGTGAAATCGACCTCGACGGCGCGGGCAACGATGAGGACCGCGACGTGACGACACTCAATGACCGGCTTAGGGAAGCCGCCCAGCGCGCCAAGGATCGGGGCTATCCGCGTCTTTGCCAAACCGATCTGGCGGAACTGGCCACGATGGCGAGCCGCCAATTGTCGGGCGTCCTCGGAACGATGTCGGCGCACCTTCAAGTCCTCAAGACGGAAGCGGTGTCGGCAGCGATCTCCAAGTGCGATATCCATCCCAAAATGCTGGTTGAGGGTGATCGGCCGGTGTCGATTTACATCGTTGTGAAGCCCAACGATGCGCAATTCACGTCGGCGCTGACGACAACCTTAATCACCAACTTTGTCCTTGATCTGGTATCACGCTCGCCGGCGGAAGCGGCCAACCATCACTCGGCGCTTTTCATCCTGGAAGAATTTTCGGCGATGAAAAAGACACCGGCGATTCCGGAACTCCTGGATCGCGGCGCCGGCCTCGGCGTCCATGCCATGATCGTTGTGCAATCCCTGGCGCAAGTGCGCAAAATCTATTCCGAGGATGACCTGAAAACCTTCGTCAACAACGCCGATTTTCTCGTCGTGTTCGCCGTTACAGACGCCGACACGCAGCAGTGGTTGGAACGCCTGGTGGGTAAGACCACCAGACGCCGAGAATCGCGCTCTGAGGCGGATAGGGGGCACGATAGCTCTAGCGTGTCCTTTGAGGGCGTGCCGCTCATCATGGCGCAGGAATGGGGGGAAATCCCGTTCGGGCAGCATCGGGTGTTGGTGCGATACCACAACACGCGGCCGATCTTCGCAACGTCGAAATTCGCGTTCGAAGATCCGGCGCTATCCGCCAAGATGAAAATACATCCGCCAACGGTTCGGCCATTGGCGGCGCCGACCGCATCCTCGCCGGCGCCGGCCGAAATCAATTCCGACGACGAGGCCGAACTTGCGGCCCGGGCCGGCGCCGAATGAAGCGCAATCGCATTGACGTTCACGTGGGCACCCGGGTCCGGTCGCGCCAGCGCGGATACTCATGTGACCGATCTCCAATCTTTTCCAGTAATTGCGAAACGTAGATGCGAATCCTCAGAACGTTTATTTAGGTCTTCACTCGGCGGAGGATCCTGCAATGAGTTGCCGCACTGCCGTTCCGCTCTCATACCAACCTTTGCTACCATTCACGATCTTCACCACCGACAGCATGACGGGCACTTCGACAAGTACGCCGACGACGGTTGCCAGCGCCGCGCCCGACTCAAAACCGAATAGGACGATGGCCGTGGCAACGGCAAGCTCGAAAAAGTTACTCGCACCGATCAGGGCCGAAGGCGCAGCGACGCAGTGCGCCACACCGAAGGTTCAGTTCAAGAAATACGCGAGGCCAGAATTGAAATAGACCTGAATCAAAATCGGCACAGCCAAGAGTGCGATTACAAGTGGCTGCGCGATGATTTGCTCGCCCTGAAAACCGAACAATAGGATCAGCATTGTTAGAAGCGCGAACAGTGACGCGGGACCAATACGTTCTAATGCCGCGTCCACGGCCGGTGATCCACCGTTGGCGATTAACCGCCATCGCCAAACCTGAGCAATAATCACGGGAACGACAATGTAGAGCACGACTGAAAGGAACAAGGTCTCCCAGGGCACCGTGATCGCCGATAGGCCGAGAAGAAGCCCGACGATGGGGGCGAAGGCAAATATCATGATCGTGTCGTTTATAGCCACCTGGCTCAGCGTGAAATAAGGATCGCCGTCCGACAAATTGCCCCACACGAACACCATGGCGGTGCATGGCGCGGCGGCGAGAATGATCAGGCCGGCAATATAGGAGGTCACCTGATCGGCGGGTTGCGCTTTGGATGCCGCTGACCTGCCCAAGCGCCGTCTCTTAGCCAATAAAAACCAACGGCGAAGGGTGACTTGAATCGGTCCATCAGACGGAGTGGAAATTCCTTTCTGAAACCGATCCACTTCTCGTCATGTTTTGTCACAAATCTCCCGCCCGACGACAAACTTCAGAGATACCTTTCTGCTTTCATAGCGTTCTCGTGAACGATCGGTGAATTTGTCTCTTTGATGCGGAGGTAGGGATGGTTTCGATCGTCGCCCCCCTGGACTACGAACGTTATGGCGTATTAACGAGCGCTGAGCGTATCCCCGTATCACCGCATTCCACTGATCATGGGCCGACCCGTGTCGTCGAGCCCCTTAACCCGTCAGCAGCCGGTCGTGATGCGTTGACATCACAATCGAACGATGCACCCGGCGCGCCGGCAAATGCGCGGGGCGGGCTTGCCGCGTTTTCCGAGAGACCGAGCGCACCCGGTGATACACCCCTCGAATACGAGGCGCCACAGCCTTTTGAGAGGGGGTTGCCGATTTCAGCGTTTATTGAAAACAGCACCACGACCACCAACACGTTCAAGGTCGCGGCGCTCTATGAACATCATCCGGCGGCTACGGGTTCCGTCATCCGCCTGTCGGGGTGAAATACAACGGAGGGAATAGTTATGTTTGATGGAAGATGGATGGATTCAAACTATATGGATTGGACGCACGGAGGATGGCACGGATTCTTGGGCGTCAACGGGCTGATCTCGATTATCGGCACCGCCATTATCGTTGCCGCCATGGTCGCACTTTATCGCGATTGGCGTGACGCACGGAATGAACGCCTGGAATCCCACCGCCATCTCATCGATCGCACACATCGATGACAGGCATTGGTGCCATTGCAGCTGGGAGGACGGTGCCAGCAGCTCCGTTTCGGTAAACAGCTCCGGAGTAAATCGACGATGAATGATCGAAACCCATCCGAATGCCCACCCGCCGGCGCAAAAGAGCCGGTCTACGTTTGCCCAATGCATCCAGAAGTGCGGCAGACCGCCCCAGGAGATTGCCCGAAATGCGGCATGCACCTCGTCGCGGAAAGCGAGATCGGTTCCCACCATGAACATGGACACCCACCTCATCATCGATCCGACGCTGGCGAAGGAAATTTCGATCAGATTCCGGCCAGTTGGACCGGCGCCGTCTACACCTGCCCGATGCATGCCGAGGTTCGCCAGACCACACCTGGTGCCTGCCCGATCTGCGGCATGGGTCTGGAACTGGAATCCGCCGCAATGGCACACGATGAGCCGAACCCGGAACTGGTAGATTTCACGCGGCGGCTTTGGGTCGGCGCTATCCTTACGGTACCGCTGCTGGTTTTCACCATGGGTCCCTTCCTTGGCCTCGATGGCGTACGAGGGATCTTCGGTGAGCGCGCGACACTCTGGATCGAGTTCGCGCTCGGCACGCCCGTCGTGCTCTGGTGCGGTTTGCCGTTTCTCGAGCGTGGTTGGAATTCCTTTCGCAGCCTGAATCTCAACATGTTCTCGCTGATCGGAATGGGGGTCATCTCGGCGTGGGTATTCAGTGTCATTGCCGTGCTCGTGCCGGAAATCTTTCCGGATGGCTTCCGAAACGCGGATGGACACGTCGGCGTCTATTTCGAGGCCGCAGCTGTGATCGTGACGCTGGTACTGCTGGGGCAAGTCATGGAACTTCGTGCCCGTGAAGGTACCGGCAAAGCGATACGTGCTCTGCTCGACCTGGCAGCCAAGACAGCGCGGGTTATTCGCGAGAATGGTGAAGAGGAAGAGATACCATTGGAAGACGTGCGTCTCGGCGACCGGCTAAGGGTTCGGCCCGGCGACAAGGTGCCTGTCGACGGTTTGGTGCTTGAAGGTCATTCGTCGGTCGACGAAAGCATGATTACCGGCGAGCCGGTGCCAATTGAGAAGACGGCCGGTGATCCGCTTACGGGCGCAACTATCAACGGAACCGGCAGCCTGATCATGGAAGCAACACGCATCGGTGCCGACACGATGCTGAGCCAGATCGTCGAGATGGTGGCAAAGGCGCAACGGTCGCGAGCGCCGATCCAGAAATATGCCGACAAGGTGGCGGGCTGGTTTGTGCCCGCCGTGATCCTGGTCGCCGTCCTCGCATTTGTCGCCTGGGCAGCCTGGGGTCCGGCACCAGCGTTGTCCTATGCCTTGATCGCAGCCGTCTCGGTTCTGATCATTGCCTGTCCCTGCGCGCTCGGTCTCGCCACACCCATGTCGATCATGACGGCGACGGGGCGCGGGGCGCAAATGGGAGTCCTGATCAAGAACGCCGAAGCGTTGGAGCGGTTCGAAAAGGTCGATACTCTGATCGTCGACAAGACCGGCACCCTGACCGAGGGAAAACCAAGGCTCGTCGCGGTGCTGCCGGAGGCTGGCCACGACGAGGACGAAGTGCTGCGCCTTGCCGCGTCTTTGGAGAAAGGTTCCGAACATCCGTTGGCGGAGGCCATCGTTTCCGGCGCGGTTGCACGTGGAGTCGAGATATCGGACGCAACGGACTTCGAAGCGGTAACCGGCAAAGGTGTCACAGGAATAGTCGACGGCAAGGCTGTGGCGCTTGGAAATCTGAAACTGGCGCAGGACCTTGGCATCGCTGCAGGTGAACTTGCCGAAAAAGCCGACATCCGGAGAGATGCGGGCGAAACGGTGATGTTCGTCATGCTTGACGGAACGATCGCAGGATTGATCGGGGTCGCGGATCCGATCAAGGATTCGACGCCCGCAGCACTTGCTGCGCTTCACGGTCTTGGTTTCCGCATCATCATGGCGACTGGGGACAACGAACGTACGGCCAAGGCTGTGGCAGACCAGCTCGGCATTGATGAGATTCGGGCCGATGTGCTGCCCGAGGACAAGGCCCGCATTATTAGTGAATTCCAGGCTGAGGGACGACAAGTCGCGATGGCGGGCGACGGCGTCAACGACGCGCCGGCGCTTGCTCAAGCCGATGTCGGTATTGCGATGGGTACAGGCGCCGATGTGGCGATCGAAAGTGCCGGTTTCACGCTGGTCAAAGGGAACCTAGACGGGATCGTTCGAGCTCGAAAACTAGCGCGCGGCACAATGCGCAACATCCGCCAGAATCTCTTTTTTGCGTTGATCTACAATGCCGCAGGGGTGCCTGTCGCAGCAGGCGTGCTGTTCCCGGTTCTCGGTATCCTCATTAGTCCGATGTTCGCTGCATTTGCCATGAGCGCTTCATCGATTTCCGTCGTCCTGAACTCACTGCGATTGCGTGGTCTGCGCGCTTGAAGCCTGACATGGATGGGGTTTATGCCTCAGCCATTACCCCGTCGGGTCCTCTTGACGAACGCTACCGCAAGTGGGAGCAGCGTCACGGCCCCGAGCAAAAGAACCGTTGTTGCGATTTTCGGGAGTTCCCCAGTGGCGAATTCGCCGCCGAAATGGGCGAGCAGGAAACTGGCTGGTAAAATCCCGGCCATCGTTGCGATGGCAAAGCGCCAAAACCGGAGATGGGTAAGTCCCGCCGCATAGCTAACCACATCGAACGAGATGAACGGCAACAGGCGACTTAGGAATACGGTTACCATCATCGCCCGTTGCGACCCGAGCAGGCCGGCATCTAGGCGCTTACCCAACCAATGACGAAGCAGATCGTAACCCAGCATTCGGCCGATGAAGAAGGCGATGATCGCCCCGAACTCCGAACCCAATAGGACATAAAACGTTCCCCAACCATGTCCGTACGCGGCGCCCGCCGCCAGGGCGATGGGCGCACTCGGAACCGGGCTGAATACAATGGCCAACGCCAGCGCACCAACAACGGCAACGGGGCCGAACCAGCCCAACGCCTGGACCCAATCGCGAAAGGCTTGGCCACTATGGAGTAAGGCGATGCCGCCGGTCCGGTGAAGATACCAATAGACGGCACCGAGGAGAGCCGCGGTAGCGGCCGCGCCGATCAATGTCTTCGGAAGATCTATGGGCCTTGTCACCTTCTCAGTCTCCGCTTCGCACCGACGTCTCAGTTATCGCACGCCTTGGTTCGGCTCTGTTGATGGAAATTGTCAAGTTGGTTGGATAGCCCGTGTCGGAAAGCGATGTTTTCGGCATTCATCCCAACTAACGAAGTAAATGCGTCGAAAGGATACGATAATTCGACAAGCCGGTCCTGCCGACGACAATCGGCTTTTTCAATGCTTTTCCCGCAGCACCGAAAATCGAGATGGTGAAGTTTCCGGTCACATGTTGTGGGGTTGAAACTCAATACCGTTCGCGCGTTGGAGTTCTCGAATGTACTGGATGATCGTCTTCACGTCCCCTTCATTGACTTGGGGCTGCGCCGGCATATTGCCGAATTTCCAGTGATGCTGACGTGTGCCGCGTTTTGCCGCGAGAAAAAACGCGCCGTCGGCATGATGGCCCGCGTTGTAGATGTTGTGGACAAGCGGTGGCCCCTTTCCCGTACCGGACGCGTTCTTGCCGTGGCACGACGCGCAGTTGGCGTTGAATGTTGCCTTTCCCTGCGATGCCACGGATGAAAGCTTCGGTTCCGTCACCTTTACCATGGTGGGGCCCCGCAGCCCGGCAATCATGTCGGAAACGAAAAGTCCGGCCCCGATGACCAGAACGACGATAACGAAAACGGCAAGCGGGCGCTGGAATATCCACATGGGTCAATCCTGTTCGCTTCTTCTCTATTGAACCGTTGCCATCTGGTGACCTTCGCCGGTGATCGGAATCTCACCCACGAGCGTGGCTGTCTTCTGGTCGATGACCCAGAGCTTCGGAGACTTGCTGCTGGAAACATAGACCTTGCCCGTACCCTCAATCGTCTCGAGGTGGTACGGGGCTGGTGATAGCGACAGAACGCGACGGGTGTCTGTTATCGGATCCAGCGCAATGAACTTGTCGGCGCCCTTGCTGGTGACGAAAAGGGTGGTGCCATCGTCACTGATATCGAGGCCATGGAGCTTGGTGTCCAATTGGAACTTTCTCGCGATCTCGCCGGTCACGAGGTCAATCGCCGTAACCGTTCCCGCCCCGGGATTTGTGACAAAAAGCGATTTGTCATCCTTGGAGAGGACAAGGTGTTCCGGACCAGGTCCCGCTTTTAAGGAGCGGTTGACGGTCCATGTTTCGGTGTCAATGACACTGACGGTGCCGCTGCCGCTGTTACTGACATAGATGGTCTTTCCGTCCTTTGATACCGCGGCGTAGTTCGGCGCATTTCCGGTTTTCACAGTCCTGACGACTGCGTTTTGTTGCAAGTCGACGATGCTGACATTGCCGCGAGTGGGGTGTGTCGAGATGACGAAACGGCCATCGGGAGTGATCGCTTGGTGGTGGATCATGCCTTCGGCGGACATGGTCAACATGACGTGACCATGAACCGGATGGAGCAAATAGATGGTGCTGTGCGGGGGCGTTTTTGAACCCTTCATCGGGCGCTTCTCTTTGAGCGTCCCCGAAATGATGTATTCGCCGTCCGGTGTCGAAACGACCGAATGCGGGTTTTCAATCCCATCGTAGTTGCCGACGACTTTGTCGCTGGCCGCATCGACGACGATAATCTGGTTGGCCGAACCGGCGGCGACGTAGACCAAGGGCTTGGCAGCCGCTGCCGTGGACATGACGCCGATCGCCAAGCCGAAGAGAAGTAGGGGTTTGCGTACCATTTTACACCTCATGTCATTCATGTGTTTAAGCGCTAGGGATTGGCGTTCGATCTCGGTCCGAAACGCCGCCGAAGAAAATCGAGAACCAGCCGTGCACCGTTTTCGCTCAATGTCTCGTCACCGCCTCTCGGTGGCATAGGGGTAGGTGTGTTGCCGGAATCGACGCCTTCCAGGATGCTTCTCATTAATGCGGCATCGGTTTTCTCCATTGGACCGCCTTGCCCCGATAGGCCCGGAATGCCCGGCATGGTTCCGGCACCGTCCGTGCCGTGGCAGGCCACGCAGCTGCGCATGAATATCTCTTCGCCCGTCTCTTCTCCGTGCGAGGTCGCTTGTGTCATCCCTGCGCTGAATAGAAGCGGCGCCAACCCGAACACCAACAGCAACAAGCTGGATCTGACTGTCCTGAAGGTTGCTGAAAGTTCCTTTCCCATTATGGCGTCGCCGCCGTTTTTGGACTGGTTCGCTGTTCGACAGGCGGCGCCGCCAAGTGAACGCCATTCGGCTCCTCGAAATACTGAGATAGGGGCTTCCCGGTTTCCCGGTCCACCACGATGGTGTTGACCTGATAGGCTTCGTTGAAGTTGCCGGCGGGGTTCATCATCGTGACCGCGTAGGCGGCTTTCTTTCTGTTCTCGATAGGCTGTATTCGGAGCACTTTGACGCCATAGGTGTTTTCCAGACGCTGCTTCACTTGGTCTTGGCTGATTTGCGCCAACGACACCTGTGCGGAGAACGCCAACATGGCTGTTGCCAACACCATGGCCAATGCGATCAGTTTGTGGGTTTTCATCGGTTCCTCCTTTGGGTTCCGCACCCGGTTCGAGATAACTCATGGCGTCACAATAGGATGTCTTGAAAAAGCGGGAACGCATCGAGCATCCAAGTCCCCAATGAACCCAGGTAGCTCGTTGCCATGGCGATACCGATCAGGACGAGAACACTGCCGGATGCGATTTGCAGGATGCGACCGACACGGCCGATCGACCGCAACCGCGACACGAAACCTCCCGTGAAGATCGCGACCAGAAGAAACGGCATAGCCAGCCCGACCGAGTAGACTGTCAGCAGGGCGATACCGCCGCCGATCGTCGATGTTGCCGCGCTCAGGGTCAGGATAGTGCCCAGGATCGGTCCTATGCAGGGCGTCCAACCGAACGCAAAGGCCGCACCAAGGACGAAGGCGCCGGCAATCGTACCTTTCCCATTCCGGCCTTGAAAACGGATGTCCCGATTCAAAAAGGCTAATCGGAGGCCCCCCATCATATGAATCCCGAACAAGATCACGATCGTGCCGGCGATGAGATCTGCCTGCGACCGGTAGGACTGAAATAATTGCCCGAGCGCCGTGGCGCTGGCGCCAAGGGCGATAAACACGGTCGAGAATCCAAGGGCGAAACTGCCGCTGAGGGCGAGCGCGGCCAGTCTCGCCTTGGAAAAGCCACGCGCCGTCATGTCGTCGAGCGACTGGCCTGCCACGTAGGAGATGTAGCCCGGGACCAATGGCAGAACGCAAGGAGAGAGGAACGAGACGAGTCCCGCCAGAAACGCCCATAGGACGCCCACGCCGAGAATTTCCGGCATCGATCACGAGCCTCCTCCATCGAGTTTCCGGATCAGCGGCAGGATTTTCTCTTCAAATTTTTCGCGGGTCAGTGCGCCGATTAGCTTGAACGCGACCTTGCCGTCACGGTCGATCACAAAGGTTTCCGGCACGCCATAAACGCCCCAGTCGATGGCAACGCGACCCGAAATGTCCGCGCCCGTCCGGGCGTAAGGATCGCCCAACTTATCGAGCCATTCGGCGGCATCATCGGGTTTGTCTTTATAGTTGAGGCCATAGATCGGGACGAACCCGCGCGCCGAAAGCTCCATAAGAACGGGATGTTCGGCGCGGCATTCAACGCACCAAGAGGCGAATACATTGACCAGCGACACCTGGCCCTCAAGGTCCGCACTCGCCAAGCCGAGTTTACGACCTTTCACCGGCGGCAGATCGAAGCTTGGCGCTTCTTTGCCGATCAACGTGGAAGGTATCTCGCGCGGGTTCAGTGTGAGCCCGATGCCGAAGGCCACGGCGATCCCGGCGAAAACAGCCAACGGCACCAGAAATATCAACCTGCGATGACTTGATTTTCCGAGACCTGCGACGTTGGCCGAAGTTGCGTTGGATCCGGACATTCCCAATCTCCGCCAGTCTATCTTTGGTTCGTCGGCGTTTCGTCGTCAGAATGGTTTTCAGTTGTGTGCGAATTTCCGTGGCCATGGCTGCCGTGCATAAACAGATGCATCAGCATGCAGCCGCCAAACAGCAGGAAGGAAAGCATCGTTTCCAGGCCGACTGTTTCGCGCAGTGCGACATAGCCGAGAACGGCGACACCCGTGAGCAAGGCGACGCCTTTCGGGGATTTGAGGAGATTTCGCAATCCGTCGCGGGTAAACGTTTCCATGATCATCTCATATCCGAAAAGGTCTTTTCAAAATCGTGAGGGGTGGAGGCGCGGCCATGCCGGCGACGTGTTGGCACATGCCCCGCCGAAAAGCATCGGCGGCACTGAAGGAGAACACATTGCATTTCCCGTCGTGACATGGTCGCGACCTCCGGTCGGACGATCCGCACGTTGAAGTAACGCCGTTATTCGTCCGCGATATGCATGGCGCCGGTCGACGGGTCGACCTCCACCTTCCAGGCGAGAGAGCCATCGCTGGTCGTGATGTCGGCAATCAGGGCACCATCTTTATCGGCGACGATGTTGCCGACTTTCAGGTGTTTGAATCCCTTCCAGCGGAGCTGGCCGGTCAGGATCGCGCTGACGTCATCGGCGTTCAAATCCGTCGTCCGGGCCGAATTTTGGCAGGGCATGCCGGCGGCACCCATCATCATGCCCGGGCCCATGCCGCCACCCTGCATCATCATGCCTGAGCCCATACCGTTCTGCATCATCATGCCGGGGCCCATCATGTTCCCGGCACCTGCCATGTTCCCCGGACCGGGCATGTTGCCGGAACCCTGCATCATGGTCGTTCCCATTTGGGTTTGACCCATTTGAGGCGCCATGGCGCCGGATTTCATTTGGCCACCAGGCCCGTGCGCGAAGGCCGCGCCAGAACCGGCGATGGATGCGGCGATAACCGTCGCTGCCAAGATTTTTGTGAGAGTGGTCATTTTCTCCTCCATCTCAACATTCGTTTGAACAAGGAGCGGTGGTGAACCGGCAAGCGCCTTCGTTCCATCGCTGTTACGCAACCATTTCACTGCAAACGCGTTTCGGAAGTTCGTCAGAACGCCGGCTTTTTGTGACAAAGTCTGGCGCTTCGCCAGTCGGTCAAACTTTGTCACAATTTTTTCAGTGGGCTTTCGGTGGCGCGGCCTATTATTGGCTGGTTATGAAACGCACACCGCATATCCTCGTCGTCGACGATCACCGTGAAATCCGCGATCTCGTGGCACGTTTCCTGGGCGAGCACGGGATGCGGGTCAGTACCGCGCCGGATGGCCAGGGCATGCGTCGGGCACTCGAAGACCACCGGATCGATCTTATCGTCCTTGACCTTATGCTGCCCGGCGAGGACGGGCTTGCGCTTTGCCGAGACTTGAGAGCGAAGTCATCTCTTCCCGTGGTCATGTTAACTGCAATGGGAGAAGAGACCGATCGGATCGTCGGCCTGGAGATGGGCGCCGACGACTACATCGCCAAGCCGTTCAACCCGCGTGAGCTCTTGGCGCGAATCAAAGCAGTTCTTCGCCGCGTCGAGACCCTTCCCGAACCGGATCGTTCGTCGAGCCAGGCCGAGATGCGGTTCCAGGGATGGACCTTGAATACTGCGAAACGGCAATTGGTGTCGCCGAATGATGTTCTCGTTCCGCTCAGCACTGGCGAATTCAATCTGCTACTGGCTTTCATCACGCATCCAGGACATGTGCTCAACCGGGACCAACTGATCGACTTGATCCATGGCCGGGATTCGACGCCTTTCGACCGCAGTATCGATACTCAGGTGAGCCGGCTCCGCAAGAAAATCGAAGCCGACCCCAAGAACCCGGAGATGATCAAGACCGTTTGGGGCGGTGGCTACGTCTTTACGCCACCAGTCGATGACAAATGAAACGTTTTCTTCCCACCAGCATCGCCGGACAGACCATCATCGTACTCTTTCTGGGGCTAACGCTTTCTCACGTCATTAGCATGGCGCTCTACTCGGCAGATCGAAGCGAGGTCTTGACCTTATCGGGCGGCCGCCATGTCGCGCACCGCATTGCCGCCATCACCCGGCTTCTTGAAGAAACGCCCGAGGCATGGCGCGAAGAAATTCTTCATGCCACCGACAGTCCGTCGTTGGGAGTCACCATGACGCCGGTCAGCCAACTGATCGCCGGACAAGACAAGGGGGTGACGGCGCGATTGCTAGGCAAATTGCTTTCCCGAGTGATCGGTGGCGAAGGCCGGCAGGTCAACGTTCAGTTGCTCGATGTTCGCGATCTCGACGGAAACGCCACGTCAATCGGTGGCATGCATTGGCAGCATCTGACCATGAGCCGCATGATGCACGAGGACGATACCGGCCCATTGTTGCGGGCATCGGTGCAACTGAACAACGGCCAATGGGTCAATTTCGTCACCGCTGTTTCGGATGAACACCCTCTATGGTCATCGGAGGCCTTCAGGTCGATGGTGCTGATGGCAACGGCTGTGGTCCTTTTGTCACTGTGGGTGATCAGGCGGGTCACCAAGCCGCTACGCTTGTTCGCGGCGGCTTCCGAGAAGTTGGGAAAAAACGTCGATGCCCAGCCGCTAGAGGAGAGCGGTCCGGACGAGATCGTTCATGCCGCGCACGCCTTCAACGAGATGCAGTCCAGGCTCCAGCGACTCATCGAGAACCGCACCCGGATGTTGGCGGCGATTTCCCATGACTTGCGGACGCCGATTACCCTCATGCGTCTGCGGGCGGAATATGTCGAGAATGCCGAAGAGCGCGAAAAGATGCTGTCGACGCTCGGCGAAATGGAGCAAATGATCTCCGCAACGATGTCATTCGCCCGCGAGGACACGGAAAAGGAGGAACCCCGCATCGTCGATCTCGGCGCGTTGGTTTCCTCCATTGCCGACGATATGGTCGATATGGGTAAAGCCGTGGAGTGCGAGATCGAAGACAATATCGAACTCTCCTGCCGCCCGGTGGCGCTACGACGGGCGATTTCCAATGTCGTCGAAAACGCGGTCAAATACGGCGGCAATGCTCAAATTACCGTCTCGACAGCCGGAAGCTCGGTAACAATTGTGGTCGAGGATAATGGTCCCGGCGTTCCGGAGGTCGAGATCAAGAAACTCTTCGCGCCGTTTTACCGGGTCGAGTCGTCGCGGAGCCGTGAGACGGGCGGGGTCGGGCTTGGGTTGAGCGTCGCGATGTCGATCATCAACAACCACGGCGGAGACATTTCTATGGAGAATCGCACCCCTGAAGGCCTAAGGGTGGTAATCGGTTTGCCGCGTTAAATGCTGGGAAGCGCGACTGTAAACCGATCAAATTCTATACCAACACGGAAACAGGGATTGAGAACATGACATCAAAAATTCTGACAGCCGTTTTCAGCCTGTTGATTTACGGTGCGGCGATGACCTTCCCCGGAGCTTCATTGGCGGGCTCAAAAGCAATATACGAAAACCCGGTCGAACCGCAGGGAGATCCGAAGATCAACCTAGGCCGAATGAACTTCGAGGCCTATTGTGCGTCCTGCCATGGAAAAACCGGGCGGGGCACCGACAAAGGGCCGACCTTCATCAGTCCTGTTTATCATCCCGGGCATCATGCCGATGGTTCGTTTTATCTTGCCGCGAAACGCGGCGCCCGGGCGCATCACTGGAAGTTCGGCGACATGGCGCCTATACCCGGGATCACGGATGCACAAATCACATCGATCATCGAATATGTCCGGGCGGTGCAGAAGGCGAACGGTCTGTTTTGATGCCGGCTATCGGACGACCGGGTTTCCGTCCTTGAGCCATTTCTCGATGCCGTTGGTAACGTTGTAGACCTTGGTGTAGTTAGCCTGCTCAGCCAACATATTGGCGATGCCCGCAGAGCGGCTGCCGGTCCTGCAAATCAGGATGACCTCCTCTTCGGGAGCAGCGTACGACGTGAAAGCGGCGGGGAAAGCCCGGTTGAACTGCCCCCGGCCATCGAAGGCCGTCAATAATTCGCTCCCCTTGACCACGCCGGTCTGCTTCCATTCCTCCGCCCGGCGCAGATCGACGATCTTGACGCCGCGGGCGAGCAACGCCTTGAGTTGGCCGTTGCCGATGTTTTCGTATTTGGGCGGCTCCAGGGCGATCAGTTCGACCTCGAACTTCAGCGTTGCGTTCGGTGGGATCACCCCGCCGGCGCCCTTTTTTCCATACGCGAGATCGGCTGGAATCATGAGTTCGCGCTTGCCGCCGACCTTCATCCCTTCGATCCCCATGTCCCAGCCCGGGATGACCTGCCCGGCACCCAACGTGAATTCAAAAGGCTTGCCCCTGTCGCGGCTGGAATCGAACTTCGTGCCATCAAGCAGCCAGCCGGTGTAATGCATCTTGACCTTGGAATGGCGAACGGCCGTCGCGCCATCGCCTTGTTTGGTGATTTTGACTTCGACTTTGGCATTGCCGTGAGCGGCAAATGCCTGTTCGGACAGCAGGGTTAGGGCTGCAAGCATGACTGCAATGCAGACCTTTGCGATGTTCTTCATTTCCAACCTTCTGATTCTGAGACTTTGGTGCTGCTCCGCCGTCGCTGCCCGGTTTTGCCAGCGACTACGCAAATCTTGGCTCTTTGGCTTCGGCGCGGTGTCTTCCTACTGAACGGAGAACCCAGCGGCGGCAACGATTTCGTTTAAGCGAGCTTCGTTGACTTCGTTGGGATCAAAGGAAACTTCAGCAGCTTTCTGGTCGAAGGAAACAGAAGCGTCGGAGATCCCCGATTCCTGTTTGAACCGACGAGCGAGGCTGTCCGCGCAGCCCTGGCAGGACATGCCGGCTACGTTGAGTTTGATGGTCGTCATGGCACGATGGTCTCCTCTGTTGGAGTGGTATCGCCCGGTCGCCCGAACGATAGGGAAAGCCGGATCTGGCGTAGTTGGTCTCGCGAAAAATAAATCACGAAAAAGGCGGTCAGAAATGCCCCGCCGGCTGCCACATGGATGCGGTAGGGCTCGAAGTACAATAACAGGACCTCGCTACCGACGAGATAGAGAAGGATCTTGTTGCACACCGGACAGGCAACGCCCAGGAAGTGAACGACACTGCTGAAGGTCACTGATTTGTTGCCACACGCCGGCGGTTTGATGGCGACGAACCCGCCGACAAGTATGGACTGAACCGCCAGGAGCACGGTTTCAAATCCGCCGGCTGGCGTCATACGGAAGAAGAGAGGGTTTTCCCACAGGCCCGCCACGGTTCCAAGCAGCACGAACATGCTGGCGGCAACCGCCAACCCGCATACAATGCGATTAGCTGGAATCACGCGTTGTCACCCCGTTGCATCTTGGCTCAACCACCTTTCGCTTTCATCGCCGCGCGCCCTGCGGCGACGGCCTCTTGGAGTGCCGCCAGGTCAGCCGCGCCGCGAATGACACTGTCTCCAACGATAAAGGCGGGCGTACCGGTGATATCCAGGCCATTGGCGAGATCGAAATTGAGCCGGAAGATTTCATCGGTTGCCGATTGGCCGGTTTCGATGTCTCTGACCAACTTGTCCGCATCCAAACCGATATTACGCGCCGTTTTCAGGACGCGCTCCCGAGAGAACGAACCTCGAAGCTCGATCAGCGCATTGTGGAACTCCACGTATTTTCCCTGCGTCCGCGCGGCGATGGCCGCCCTGGCGGCAAATATCGATTCCGGTCCGAGGATGGGAAACTCCTTGTAGACGAACCGGATATTACCGTCGTTCTTCAACAATTTTTGGACCGTCGGATGGACCCGTTTGCAGTAACCGCAGCGATAGTCGAAAAATTCGACCAGCGTGATATCGCCATCGGGATTGCCGCCGACGTGCGAGTTGGGGTCGTGGAGCAATTCCGTCGCGCGCTCATTCAGCACTTCCCGAACACCATGGGCTTTCGCCTGCTCCTGGCGCGCCCGCATGGCATTGATGGACTGGAGAATCACCTCGGGGTTCTCAAGGATGTAGTTCTCCATCATCCCTTCAATGGCCTTTTGCTGCTCGGCGGAGAACGCATCGCCATGAGAAGTCGCAAAACTCGGGATCCATGGAGCCGATATCAATACCGCGATGAGACAACCGAACGCCGCTTGCCGCCATTTCCCGCCCATTCTGAATTCTCCTTCTGTTTCCATGGATATAGGCCTGTTCCGGCCATCCTGATTTCTGCGAACCCTATCCTTTCCAGTAGCTGGAAGGTCAAATCACCAAAGTGCTGATCTTGGTTAGGCTTGACGTTCCAGCGGCTGGAAGCGCGATGATCTCGGCGACTGAGGCATTCAGTGGGAGATTACGAGATGGCCGACAAACGGAAGATCGAAATATTCAGCGCGGGTTGTGCCGTCTGTGACGGCACCGTGGCTCGGGTTCGAGAAATCGCCTGTGCTTCCTGCGACGTCCGCGTGCTCGACATGCACGACGACCGCGTTGCCGAAAGAGCCGCCGAACTCGGGATCACCTCAGTGCCGGCGGTGGCCATTGACGGAAAGCTGGCGGCGTGTTGCGCGGGAAATGAAATTGACGAATCAGCTTTGCGTGCAGCCGGGCTCGGCCAACCCCTGAGTTGAGCGTCGAAAGCAAAAGGGCGGCGCCGAACCACCGACGCCTTCTTGGTGCGAACAAATATTCTTGGTCTTGGGGAAAGGATCGATTTTGACGATAAATAGATGGGGCTTGGTTGTCGCCGCCATTGTTTCCGGGCTTGGACTTGCGGGCTGGTTTTATGCGTCATATTCGACCGTTGCCGGTGCGGATGCTAAGGACGACGCGCTCGTCGCGCTAGGCGGCGACATTTACGCTCGCAATTGCGCGTCATGTCATGGAGCCAAACTTGAAGGGCAAAAAGATTGGCGTGTTCGTGATGCTGCCGGCTATCTGCCGGCGCCACCGCACGACGAAACGGGCCATACATGGCATCACGGCGACGAAATGCTGTTCAAAATCACCAAGTTTGGAACTGCTTCGCTTATTCCCGGCTCCTACAAGACCAATATGAACGGTTTCGGAGAAACCCTATCGGATCGCGAGATATGGGCAGCGCTGGCTTTTATCAAAAGCCAATGGCCGGAAAGAATCCAAAAACGGCAAGCCGCGATTAAATGATACGGTGAGAAATGTTCGTCAGTTCGCCCTCGCAACTTGGAAGATCTTCGAAAATGCCAAATTTGAGCCGTCGCCACTTCATGATTGGCACTTCGTGCTTTGCCCTTACCGCCCTCGCCGGCGTTCCCGCTGTCCGGGCGGCGGAATATGACTCTCACTTGGTAGCGAGTCCGAGGGAGGTGTCGTTTTTTGGCGACCAGGGCCTGGCAACCAGCGTTTGGTCTTATGGGGCAACCCCAGGCCCAACGCTGCGGTTCAAGCAAGGCCAAAATGTGCGGATCAAGTTGTCGAACGAATTGCCCGACCCGACGACCGTCCATTGGCATGGGCTTCGCATCGAGAATGCCATGGATGGGGTCCCGTTCCTGAACCAAAAGCCAATCGCACCCGGAGAGTCGTTCATATACGACTTCCTTGCCAAGGATGCGGGAACCTACTGGTACCACCCCCATGTCAACAGCGCCGAGCAGGTCGGGCGCGGGCTTTCCGGCGCGATCGTCGTCGAGGAACCGGAGCCGATTGTGGTCGACCGGGATTTGGTCTGGGTCGTCGACGACTGGCGGCTTCGCAGGGATGGCACGCTTGCACCGTTCGATGATTTTCACGACGCCACCCATGGCGGCCGCATGGGCAATGTGGTGACGATCAATGGGGAAGCTCAGCCCCGTCTCTCCGTTCGGCGTGGGGAACGAATTCGTTTGCGCCTGATCAATGCGGCGAATGCCCGGGTCTTCGGGCTCAAATTTCCGAGTGCTGACGTCTGGAGAGTTGCGGTCGACGGACACCCGGTCGATCCATCGCAGGTCGCGGGAGATGAATTGGTCATGGTTTCTCCGGGCGGCCGGATCGATCTGATCTTGGACATGAACGGAGAACCCGGCGAAACCACAATAGTCGAAGATCATTATTATCCGCGATACAGCTATGCCATGGCGGAGATCGAATATTCTACCGACCCGCCGATAAGATCAGGCGCCCCTGCCGCGCCGAAACGGTTGGCCGAAAACCCGGTTGCCATCCCCGACCTCGCCAAGGCCGAACGCCATGAAATGCTGTTCGAGGGCGGCGCCATGGGCGGCCTTCGCCAAGCGGAATACAAAGGCGAGGTCCTCGGGCTACGCGATCTGGCGGGGATGGGTCTGGTTTGGGCCGTGAACGGCAAAATGATCCCACCGATGACCGAGGCGGATATCGGAAGTCCGATGCTGACGATGGAGCGCGGGAAGTCGTATGTCCTCTCGTGGCACAACAAAACCGCTTTCGACCATCCGATTCACCTCCACGGTCACTCTTTTCACTTGATCTCAACCGACGGCAAACGATTGGAGAAGCCAATCATCATGGATACCGTCCTGATTCAACCGGACCAGTCCGTGGAGGTTGCTTTCATTGCCGACAATCCCGGCGATTGGGCTCTGCATTGCCATGTTCTTGAACATGCCGAAGCTGGGATGATGGGGTTCGTGCGAGTGGTGTAGCCTTGCTCGGAATGTGGAGCGGCATTTTCAAAAGAAAGCCTTTGGCCTTTGAATTGGCTGTCCCAGTACGATGAGAAGTATGAAAAGTATCAAAACAAAGGAGTCGATAGATGTGGAAAGCCCTTCGTTTTTCTTTGGGCGCGGTCATAGGCGCGCTCATTTCTTTTCCACTTCATGCCCAGCAGAGCCAGGGGCCAGGCTATGGCCCGCATATGTGGAACTCGGGCTGGCATGACGGCTGGTTCTTCGGTCCGTTCATGATGATCGTCTACATCGCGGTGTTGGTCGCCGTTGTCGTCGTGTTGGTTCGCTGGCTTGGTGGGGCGGGCCGTGGGGGCGCAGCGCACGGCGGGGGCGCAGTGCATGGCACACAACACAAAGCGCCTCTCGACATTCTCAAGGAACGGTATGCCAAAGGCGAGATCGACAAGGAAGAATATGAGGAACGGCGGCGTGTGCTCGGGAAATAATGCGTTTCTTTGCACACGCGAAAAGTGGGTTCCTGGAGATCGTTCGAAAAGATGAACACATCCCGACGCCAAACACATTGGCAGAATGTCTACCAGACCAAGGGCGAGGAAACGGTCAGTTGGTTTCAGGAAAGCCCGGAGATTTCGCTCGACCTCATTCGCACAACCGGGATCGACGCCGATGGCTCAATCGTCGACATCGGCGGAGGCGCATCCAGGCTCGTCGATTCATTGCTCGATGCCGGTTTTTGTAACGTCACCGTTCTTGATCTATCCGAGAGCGCATTGGAGGCTTCGAAGATCAGGCTCGGTGCGCGCAATGCCAGGGTCAATTGGGTCGTCGCGGATATTACCGCGTGGCAACCTCCACAGAGCTACGACGTTTGGCACGACCGCGCGGCATTCCATTTTCTGACCGATCCCGACGACCAGGCAACCTACGCCGAATGCATCCAGAATGCCGTCAAGCGCGGCGGCCATGTCATCATCGGCACGTTCGCCTTGGATGGTCCTGAACGTTGCAGTGGCTTGCCCGTTGTTCGGCACGACGCGGACAGTCTCGGGCAGATGCTCGGCAATTCCTTTGATTTGATAGAAAGCCGAAGCCACGACCACCTCACGCCCGGTGGCACAGTTCAGAAATTCCAGTTCAGCCATTTTCAGCGTCGGCAGTTAGGATGACATCAAGGAGCGCGCAACGGAAACGGTGGCAGTATACTGACTCTGGAGCTGGGAGCATTGCTCCACCGAAAAGCAAACCTCACGCTTTTGTTATCTAGTCTTCCGGCATTAATTCATCATATCCGAATGTATCAGTTGACAGGTTCGGCGGAAGGCCCGATATCAATTGCGGCGGTTCAATCTGAATTGAATGTCCGAAGCCGTGATATCCTGAACCGGAAGATGATTTTCAGCGTGCGATCCCTCATTCAAGAATACGGAAGATCAATGGTAGGCGCGCTTGTTGTTGCGCTGCTCACCTTCGGTTTTTCGCCTGCGGGATTCGCGAATGTCGGCGACCATCACGCTGCCGGTTCCGCTTATGAATTCTCCAGCTCGGCGGCTCCGCAGGCCCATGCGGACAGTGACAGCGACAATCACCAAGAGCATGATCATGCGCAGGGCTGTTACAGTGGCTCCTGCCACTTCTTCTTGTCGGCTCCCGGCAATCCGAAGCCAATGGCGTTTACAGTCAGCGAATTGACTGCCGCTTTGGTTGACGATTGCGTGGTCACGACTCACACGCCCCCGCATCGGCCGCCACGCTCGCTCGGCTGACGATTTTTCGCTGACGTGACGGACTAGCTTCGGCGTCCGGCTACAACGTCCCGCGACTTTCCCTTTCAAACTTGACGAGAACAGACGCACTTGTCTGCGCTGGAAGACGCTATCGGCGCGCGCTGGACAGGTTGCGACAACCGGAGACGATCAAATGATCAATATGAGAAAACTGAGCGAGACCTTTGCCATTGCCGCCGTGTGCGGTGCGGCGTTGTTGGGAGCCAGCCAAGTCTGGGCAAGCGGCAGCCATGGTGGTGGACACGGGACCAGCATGCCGATTGGAATGCCTGGAAAGGCAAGCGAAGCAGACCGGACAATCGATATCCGGATGCTCGATAACTACTACGAACCGGAATCCATTTCCGTAAAGGCCGGTGAGACGGTGCGGTTCAAGATCACTAATGCCGGGGAATTCGTGCACGAATTCAATATCGGCACCAGAGCCATGCACGAAGACCATCAGAAAGAAATGATGATGATGATGGAGCACGGTGCGCTCGAGCCCGACAGGATTAATCATCAAATGATGAAGATGGATATGGGCCATGGGAAAACCATGGAACACGACGACCCCAATAGTGTTTTGCTTGAGCCTGGGAAGACCGGGGAAGTGATCTGGAAATTCTCCGAGGCCGGCAATATCGAGTTTGCCTGCAATGTACCGGGTCACTACCAGGCCGGCATGATGGGTAAGGTCAACTTCAAATAACCAGCGGGCGTGCGGTAATGCCGCGCGCCACCGCAACCTTTCAAGAGAGAAAAACATGAAACACCTGTATTTACGGGAAAAGGCGAGATGTGCGTTCGCCATGGCAATCTTGCTTTCATCGCCGCTTGCAGCCGAAGCGGGTGTCTACGACTTAACGGTCGACAACGTGACCATCGATATCGACGGCATCCAAAAGAACGGGATCGGTTACAACGGCGCCTCGCCAGGCCCCGTGCTTCGATTCCAGGAGGGCGAAAACGTCACCATCAACGTCACCAACAACCTTGATGAGGCCACCTCCATTCATTGGCACGGATTGATCCTGCCGTTTCAACAAGACGGTGTGCCAACAATCAGTTTCGACGGAATAAAGCCGGGAGAGACCTTCACCTACAGGTTCCCGATCGTGCAGTCGGGCACCTACTGGTTCCACAGCCATTCCGGTTTTCAGGAGCCTGATGGCGCTTACGGCGCCATCGTCATTGAGCCCAATAAGCGCGAACCGTTCCGCTTTGACCGGGACTATGTCGTACAGCTGACTGACAACCATCCTCACAGGGGATCTCGCATCATGCGGAACCTGAAGATGATGCCGGACTACTACAACCGTCAGCAGCAGACCCTCGGCGAGTTTTTCGACGACGCGGCGAAGAAGGGTTTCGGAGCCACGATCGACGATCGCATGGCCTGGGGCAATATGCGGATGATGCCCGCCGACATCGAGGATCTGCAAGGCTTTACGCCGCTCATGAACGGCAGAAGCGCCACCCAAAACTGGACGGGCCTGTTCAAACCAGGTGAGCGCGTTCGGCTGCGGTTCATCAACTCATCGGCAATGACCTACTTCGATATCCGCATTCCCGGATTGAAGATAACCGTTGTCAATGCGGATGGGAACAACGTGCAGCCGGTTCGGGTCGACGAATTTCGTATTGCCGTTGCTGAGACCTATGACGTGATCGTCCAGCCCGAGGAAGACAAAGCCTACACAATCTTCGCTGCCTCCATGGGGCGTTCCGCATTTGGCCGCGGCACCCTGGCACCAAGAGAAGGCATGGCGGCGGCAGTGCCGGTGTTGGAAAACCGGCCGCTCCTGACGATGGCCGATATGGGCATGGCGCATGGCGACATGGCCGGAATGGATCATTCCAACATGAAAGGAATGGACCACTCCAACATGAAAGGGATGGATCACTCAAATATGAGTTCAGGGGCCAAACCCGATCCTTTTTACGCCCCGGGCAGTGGTCTCGCGCCGAAGACGACCGATAATGGACGCAAGTTCCTATCCTATACGGACCTGAAGGCCCAAAAGCCGCTCTACAAACACCGCAAGGCGACCCGGGAGATCGAACTTCGTCTCACCGGGAACATGGAGCGATACATCTGGTCGATAAACGGCAAAAAGTATCAGGATGACGAGGAAATCCGCCTGAAACTGGGCGAGCGGGTTCGCTTCAAATTCGTCAACGAAACCATGATGAGCCACCCCATGCATCTTCACGGCATGTGGACGATCCTGGATACGGGCGCCGGCAAATGGAATCCCATCAAGCATACGGTCAGCGTTGCGCCGGGGACGACCGTCTATACGGAAACAGAGGTTGATGCGCCTGGCCAATGGGCATTCCACTGCCACCTCTCGTATCACGCTGCCAGCGGCATGTTCCGGCGGATCGTCGTCGAGGGTCCAGAGACGGCCCAACTCGAAGTGAAGGAATAGCGTGTGATGAACAAGATCAAGCTGCCGGTTCAGGCACTCAGCGTTGCTGTTCTTGGACTCCTGTTCCTTTCTCCATCGTCTTGGGCACAAGAGAAGGGCCTGTTTTTCTACGGTCTGCAGATGGAGGAACTCGAGTATCGCCGTGGCGATGAAAAAGAGAACCTTTTCAACTGGAATGGAGATGCCTTTGTCGGCACCGATGAGATCAAGCTGCGCTGGCTCGGCGAGGCTGAGTACGACAGGGGAGCCAGCAAGTTCGAGTCTCTTGAGAACCGACTTGTCCTGCAAATGCCGATATCGACCTTCTTCGACGCGAAGGGCGGCGTGCGTTTGGATACACCAAAGGGAACGGACCGGTGGTACGGCGTTCTCGGCATCACCGGGCTAGCTCCGCAATGGTTCGAGGTCGATGCCGATCTGTTCTTCAGCGAGGCTGGAGAAGCATCGGCGAGGCTCGACGTCGAGTACGAACTGCTGATCACCAATCGGCTGATATTGACTCCCTCAGCCGATATCAATGTCGCCTTTTCGGACGATACGGAAATCGGGATCAAGGCGGGCTTGACCAGTGTCGAAGCCGGCCTGCGGCTTAGCTACGACCTGATAGATCGGGCTGTTTCGCCATACCTCGGTCTCGTCTACGAGCGCAAGCTCGGAAACACGGCGGACCTAGCCGATGGAGAAGGAGAGGATATCGAAGGCTGGCGTGCTGTCATCGGCACACGCATCGTGTTCTGAGCGCCCGCCTTCGCGAGCCGAAACCGACGTTGCAAAACACCCCGGGTACTATTGTGTGCCCGGGGTATTGCGGCAAGTACCACTCGCAAATTTTGGCTAGATACATGAGTGGCAACAGCGCCCAGGGTTCAGTTCGGTCCAGTCAAATGATATGGGGACCAATAGCGCTCTTTCCGGAAATCAATCCAAAGATTGAGAGTCCAGATTGGCGAACGGGAGTATAGTCTTAATCGGGTCATCAGCCGGCAAACCTGGCAAATCAATTTATCGACCGTAGCTGAAGGCAGAGCAGACTTATCCCCAGAAACTGTGGAAAACGCGGCTCGTGCTCGCCAATGGACCTTCCCAGTCCGGCCTTGACCCTCCCGTGGTTGCCGTTTGCGGCCTGTCGGCCGATAGGATTGGGAAATCCCGGCGTCTCTCAAATCGAGTGCGCTTGTCGTTTTATGCTCTTCAATCGTCGTCGGGTCCGCCCGTGTGGATCTTGAACACCACCGGGTGATGATCCGAATAGCGGGTTCGGAACCTCGTGTGATTGTATGGATCGCCAGGGTAGGGACCAGCATCTGGGGGCCAGGCGGCGCGCATGGCGTCCACAAGATCGACCACTTCAAGGCCGGCGGCCGCGTCGATCTCCGCCGCCGAGGCTTCGCTGTGATACATGACATGGTCGTAGGGCTTGGGTCCGTTCGGATTGGTGTTTGTAGCGCGGCAGTCGTGGTTCAACGACTTAAACCCAGGTCCCAGCACATCGGCCAATTCCTCGCAATCCTCAATATTCATGTCGCCAAGAATGACGTAGTCCCGCTCGGGGCCGGGCTGCACCGCGATCCATTGGTAGACGGCGGCGAGCTCGTGGGCTCTGCGCGCGGTATCCTTGCTGCCGCCGCCCGGCTGCAGGTGGACGGAAATGAACACCAGGTCTGCGGCGCCGGCGCGAAACGGAAAGGCGCAGGGAACGCGTTCGTAATCTGGATGGTCGGAACGGTCGGCGGCGAGAAAGCCGCCGGGCAAGTCCGTTGCCGGCAGCACCGTGTCGGGCCGATAGAAGGCAATGAACCATTCCGTCGCTGAGCTGGTCTTGTGGTTTTTCTCGCCCGTGCCAGTGTCCTCCTCGGAAAGCCGGTAGGAAAAGCCTTCGGCCGTCATGGCGTCCACGAACGCCTTGGCCTCCTTGTCGGCTTTATAGGGCGTGCCGTCGGGATAGATGCCGGCCGCCGGCGGCGCCACCAGCTCCTGAATGAAGACGAGATCATGTGGCGCCATGAGTTTCGCCAATGCAGCATTGTCGCGGTTCTTGAAGTGCCCGACGAACTGCACGTTGAACGAGGCGACGGAAATGCTCTCGGCCGCCTGGGCGGCGGGCCGGGGACCGGCGACAATGAAGAGGGCCAGAACGGCGGTAAGCCAGACGGTCGTGCGGCGGAACATGCGTCAATCCTCACCAACTATAGAGAGCCGGTCGGCCCGGCGCGACGGGATCGTATCAGAATCCGTATTTTCGCGATAGCGGTGTGGACGCGGCTTCTCGTTGGCCCGCTGTTTTTCTTCGACCACAGTGTTGCCACGGGGCGAAAAGCCCACTATGGTAAAATCCTGTAACATATTGATATTACACAATAATTTTACATAATCTATATTATGCGATTTTCTTTATTTTCCATTTTTGTAATGATTTCTTGACGTTTTTGGCAGATTTTATACTCTCAATCTTGAGAGGATATCACCATGGCACTGATACAGCCGGCCGGCGTCCGCGCCACCAAACATCCCGTCGATTTGAGCGATGCTGACGAGCGCCGCCGCCTGTCAGCATCGGGTCTCAAGGCGTTTTTTCGGATCGTCGAGGCGTGGGGGCTAACCGGCAACGATGCCCGTACCCTGATCGGCGGCATGTCGAACGGCAAGTACCAGGAGCTGAAGCGCCTGGTCGAAGCCCGTAACGTCGACGGCATCAAGCCGCTCAGCCAGGATCAACTGCAACGGATCTCTTATGTCATCGGGATCACCAAGGCCTTGCGCATTCTTCACAGCGCCGAGATCGCCGATGAATGGATGAGGTTGCAGAACGCCAACCCCATGTTCGCCGGTGGCCGGCCGATCGACATTGCACTCAAGGGCGGGATCCCGGCGCTGGCCGAAATCCGGAAGCTTTTGGATTCGCGCCGGGGCATGAACGCGTGAGTCCTCCTCTCTTCCGGCTCGAGCATCGACGCACACACCGGCTCATCGCTTCCAAGCATGACCGCCCTGCCCTCGCCGATCTATTCGACGACGACGACGAAGCGGCGGCAGTGTTCGATCTGGACGGCGCCACGAACGATCGGCTTATCGCGGAAGCTGGCCGGATAATCGGCATCAGCATCGATGAACTCGTCTCCGGCGTGCCCTATGCTTCGATCGTGAACGCCGCCTTCACGCATCCTCATCCGTACGGTGGGCGGTTCAACACGTCGGAACGAGGTGCCTGGTACGCCGCTTTCGAGCTCGAGACCGCGCTCGCTGAAGTGATTTTTCATCACACCGCCTGGCTTCGTGAGATCGACCGATGGCACGACGCCGTCACCAAGGACGAATGGTGCGCGGATTTCACCGGCGAATTTCACGATCTCCGTGAGCCGGGCGAACATGCCGGCGCGCTCGATCCCGACCCGGCGACCGGTTATCCCCTCGGCCAGGCCTTGGCCGCCGCGCTCATCGAAGCCGGCAGCCTCGGAAGCATTTATCCGGCCGTGCGTAATCCGGGTGGCACCAACATTGCCTGCTTCCGCCCTGCCCTTGTCCAGAACGTGCAGCGCGGAAAGACTGTGGCGCTGACGTGGAATGGGAGCGACACCCCGATCGTCGGCTAGACAATCTTCGAAGTAGAGCAGGTTTCAAAAAATCGCCGGTCTTCGGATGGTCGAGCTGAGCCTACGACGTTATCCACAGATTCTGGGGATAAGTCCGCTCTGCCTCCGGCTACGGACCTCTTAGTCGTCGGTCCAGAATGCGTGCTGATGACCCGTTTCAGAAATACCTGCCCCATCAGATCCACTCTCACCTATTGGTGCTGAAGTTGGCTAACACTTGATAGCCAGCATACCTTCGAGAAAAAATCAGCCGCCACGCCGGGTAGAGTACAGAGGAATGGCGTGGCGGCTGGAGGAACCGGGCGCGGTTACAGGGAGAACACCTTGCGCGCCGGGGGAGGAACCGTAACTGCAGCCTACGCGTCAACAGCCGCCGTGATGATCACTTCAACTTTCAGAACTTCTCGTGCAAGACGCGCCTCACCGCATGCACGCGCAGGGGCATTTCCTTCAGGCACCCAGGCATCCCAAACTGAATTCATGCCGGCGAAGTCTTCCATGTCTGCCAACCAGACGATCGCTTGCAAAATGCTATCCCGGTTGGATCCAGCTTGCGCCAGAAGGGCGTCGACCCTGGATAGGCAATCTCGAGTCTGGTCCTCGATTGTATCCCCGTCACCAACTTGGCCGCAGAGGTACACGATGCCATTGTGTTTAACGATCTTCGATCGTCGTGCATTGGATTCCATACGTTCGATCATTAGTATTTTCCTTTTGCTCTGTGAAAGCCCCGCGTGAATTTGCTGCTTAAGGTAAGAAACCGCGTGTATGCCCTCTGGCTCGACCGGCCATCTCAATTCCGATTATCGGGCCCCGTTTCTATACGAGAACAGCATGAGACAACCGTGGCGATCATAATGTGAAATAACAAATTATGAGCCCTCCATCAGAAAATATTATATGCGTAAGGGCCCAAATTTGTTCGGCTTTTCAGCGTTTCCATTCGTATGACTATTGCGGGAAATGGCCATCGAAAGTTTGTCTAACCTAAAGTCGTTGTGCACAAATCCCGCCCGCGATTCATTGCGAGAACCCTCTTACATCGCAGTGTCTTCAGGGACGGGATGGCCGCCATCGAGTCAGCAATCCCAAGCGCCTCGGCATACCGATTTGTATCGAGCGGGCGTGTATTCGAAAGACATAGCACGACATCCCCAGTGGCCGTCCGCCACCTATTGCTCGCGCACAGAATTGAATCGATCGACGCGGAACGGCTCGATTCGAAGATCGGGCCGAGATCCCGTCACCAGATCCGCAACGATCCCGCCAACAGCCGGCGCCAGTTGAAAGCCGTGGGCGGAAAACCCACAGACATGTACAACGCCATCCATGGTGCCGGGGCCGATGACAGGCAGATTGTCCGGCAAATACCCCTCGATCCCGGCCCACGTCCGGACGATATTGGCCTTTGCCATGATAGGGAAGACATCCTTCGCAGTGCGAAGGACTGCGCCCATGCCGCCGAAGTTTAACTCCGTCTCATCGGTTTCAGGATAAGCAGTTCCGCGTGCACCCCCTCCAATCAATACCGTTCCGTTGTCAAACTGCTTAAAGGAAAGTGTGCCGTTAAAGACACCGACAACGGGAGTGACAAAAGCCGGCATGCGGGCTGTTATCATCAACATCGGCGCGTGCGCAATAACAGGCACATCGTCACCCAACCGTGCCGCAAGGTCGCCACTCCACGCGCCCGCGGCGTTAACAATGACGGGTGCTTCGAAAACACCACTCGATGTCGTGGCTTTCCATATCCCGTCGGTGCGAGCGATTTCGTTCACTCTCGTGTTTTCGAAGAACCTTGCACCGAGTTGTTGAGCCCGAAGCATGAATGCTCGCGTCGTCCGGAAGGGTAGTGCAGACCCGTCACCATCGACATGCAACGCGCCGAGGCAATGGTCCCCGGCGGCCGGCAAAAACTCCCGCACAGTCTCGCGATCGACGACCTCTTCGTGCTCGAAACCAAGGGCGCGCAACTCCTGGACCCTGCGGCGAATGTTCGCCAAGTCAGATTCGGTCCGTGCGACCTTGAGGTACCGCGAAGGGCGATAGCCACAATCATCGTCGACAAGGGCTCGGATCTCGCGCCAATACTGCCATGCGGCTTGAGCAATCGGCACTTCGGCAAGATCCCGACCAAGTCGGCGAACACCGCCGGCGTTTACACCTGACGCATGCCTCGCGACGTAGTCCTTCTCAAGGACAATCACGGAATGTCCGCGCATCGCAAGATGCAACGCGGCGGAGCAGCCGTGGATACCCCCGCCGACAATCATGGCGTCCGCAGATCTAGATCCGGTCATTCTGCTGCACCGGGTCGAATTCGATGTTCGCGAGTTCGTTCAGGGGAACGGGTTTAATGGGGGGGCGCAACCGGTAGTATCCGACCTCGCCCGGCGCACGACCAGTATCGCGCGCAATAATTTCCTGGAGGGTCAATCCGCAAAACCTTCCCTGGCACGGCCCCATGCCGGATCGGCAGAAGCTTTTCACGCTGTTTGGATTGTTGAGACCGATGGCAATAGCGTCGCGAATATCTTTCAGCGTTAGTTCCTCACATCGGCATACTGTCGTGTTTTCATCATCCGGCACCCGAAGCTGGTCTGGCGGCCGAAACCATGCATCGAGAAAGGGCCGAAATGACATTTCTCGGCGCATTACTGCCCGCCATCCTCGGGCTTCTCGATCACGATCTCCCTGGGATATCAATCCGAGATCAGAGAGGGCTCCAATCGCCGCTATTCTCCCTGCCGCATGCGCCGCAGCCGCGCCACCGACCCCCGCACCGTCACCAGCTATAAAGATCTTGTCGCACGACCCTCGCCCCCAATCGTCGCAGCGAGGCCGCCAGCAGATCTGAATTGCATCCCAATCATGTTGAAGGCCGGCCGCCATCGATAGATTAATATTCGGAACAACGCCTTGGTGCAGGAACACGTGAGACGAAGACACTTCCTGCCAGGCGCCCGAATGGCGCCGCCAGGCCAATCCTTCAGCGACCTCGTCTCCCAAGACCCGCAGTTCCCCCGCGCCCTTGAGAATTGGCGTGCCGAGCGCGCGGATTTCCGAGATCCATTTCCTTCCTTTGTTCAGCATCTGCCAGTTCAAAAGGGCGCCCGGCAAATGAGGTAACGCGCGCCATCGGTTGTGGCGCGGCGTCGTATCGACAATCGCCTCAACATGGAGCCCGGCTTTCAAGTACTGATAAGCGATCAGATAAAGGAGCGGACCACTGCCGGCGAAGAGGGCTCCCTCGGCCGCCAGCGCTGACGATTTCAAGAGTGTTTGGGCGGCACCTGCCGTCATGACGCCGGGCAGGGTCCAACCGGGAATGGGCATCGGACGTTCCATCGCACCGGTCGCGAGGATCAGTGATCGCGGGCGGATAATCTGAGCTTGACCCTGGTACGAATAGCCGATTTCTCGCGAACCCGTCACTTGCCAGACGACGGCCCCGGCGCGGTACTCGACCCTGCTATCTCGGAATGTCCGAACATTCGCCTTTCCAGCGATGTAGTCTGGACCGAGAACGTTGCTCTCCCAGTTTCCAGCATTCTCGACGGCGCGATAAATTTGCCCCCCCGGCGTAGATTGATCATCAAGCACTAGGACCCGCGCACCGGCCGTACACGCCGTAGCCGCCGCAGCCATACCCGCTGGACCAGCCCCAATGACTACGAGATCATAGGCATCAGCCATCATTCGCGCCTTCCTCGTCGGCGCTTAAGGTCGCGGCCCCGATCTGACGCCTTACGCTCATCCCATTGACGGCTCGCGCCTGACAGGCTTGCTGGTTCGGTTCGCCATTGATGATAACGAGGCAATCGAAACAGATGCCCATCATACAAAACGGCCCACGGGGACGCCGACGTTCCGATGTGGATCTGAAGACGATCTCATCTGCCGCGAGAAGCGCCGCTGCGATGCTATCGCCTCGGCGCGCGGTTACAGTCTGGCCCTCGAACTCGAAGGTAATCTCCACGTTGGCGTTTCCATCGGCCCGTTTAAACATCGCCTGAAACCACCCAACACGCCACCGGCTGGAAATGGAACCCTGGCACCGCACATCCCCGAAAAGGGATCTTGGCGAGATCAAAAATCATCTAATGAGCGACCTTGGCCTGTCGGATATCTGCTTCCGTATGCTCCGCGGGCCTGCGTCTCGGATCGCCATATCCTCCGCCACCAGGGGTCTGAAGTCGAATGGTCTCACCCGCGATCAGTTGAAGCCGCGCAACCTTCGACGAAAGCTCCTGCTCGTTGGTCATACCCCGATTTTGGATTAGACGCGCCGTCCCTCCCGGCTGCCCCCCAAATACACCAGGCGCGCCGGCTTTATGCCCATCTGAGCGTACCGAAAACACGATGTCGTCCTGCAGCACCTTGATCTCCCGGGCGAGGCCAAGACCGCCCCGGAATTCACCGGCACCCCCCGAATTGGGTACCAGCGCGTATTCCACGACCATGAGGGGGTACTCGTTCTCTAACGCTTCAGCAGGAAGATTGGAAGTATTGGTCATATGGACCTGCACAGCGTCCATGCCGTCGTGGGTGGCGCCGGCGCCAGCTCCACCGGCCATGGTCTCAAGGTATACGAACGAACCTGGCCGATCCGGCCAATCTCCCGAGAAGACAATGGCCGGAACCGCGTCGAATCCCGACGCCAAGGCCTTTTCCGGCGGCAAGAGATCGACGAATGCCATGAATATGGCACGTGCAATCTTGTTACAGGTGATCGACCGGGCGCCGACGGCTGCTGGGAACCGAGGGTTGATGATGGATCCGTCGGGTAGTTTCACGTCGATCGCATCGAACATCCCGCTGTTCGGCAATAGGTTCGGGTCGAGAAGCACCTTGACCGCATAGTAGACTGTCGCCCTAGCCGCACTTTCGGCCACATTCATCGCTCCGCGCGCCTCGGGATCAGAACCGTTGAAATCGACGGTCAGACGGTCGCCGCTAATACGGACTGTTGCTTTTATTGTGACGGGATCTCCGCCAAGGCCATCGTCATCGATCTGCGCTTCACCAGTTGCGAAACCATCATTCATTTCCTTGACGCGATTGCGGAGCCGCCGCGACGTGTAAGCCAGGATATCTTCGATGGATTGTTCAACCACGGACGCGCCGAGTTGCCGAAACATCTCCAACAGGGAGGAGGCTCCGCGTTCATTCGTCGCGACCTGCACTTTTAAATCCAATGTGCGTTCATTGGGGTCGCGCGTGTTGTGCGCGATCAGATTGAGTAGAGCATCGTCCATCTTTCCAGCGTGAACGAGGCGGATAACCGGAATGCGGAGTCCCTCTTCGAAGATGGAGCGCAAGCCGCCCGCGATGGATCCCGGTACCGCACCACCAAAGTCCGAGTGGTGAGCAATATTGGCGCAGAAAAACCGCACCTCGCCATCCCAAAACACGGGAGTGACAATTGAGACATCCGGCAGGTGCGTACCACCCGCGAGATAAGGGTCGTTACAAATGAAGGCGTCGCCATCGCGCATTTCCTCGATGTCGACGGCATCGAGAACGGCACTGACGCTACCCATCAATGAACCCAGGTGCAGCGGCACGTGCGATGCCTGAGCAACAAGACGTCCCTTGCCATCGAACAAGGCAACGGAGCAATCCCGCCGTTCTTTGATGTTGGTAGAGAAAGACGATCTGATCAGCGTGTTTCCCATGTCTTCAGTAATCGACAACAGCCGATTGGAGAAAACTTCCATAGCGATGGGATCTAGAGGGCCGTCTTCGTCTCTGCGGCGTTTGTTCATTTACTTACTCCTCACACGTCGACATCAATGATGATGTTGCCATACCGGTCCACATAAGCCTGTTGACCCGGATGTATGACTGTCGTCGAGCTCATCTCGTCAATGACCGCGGGGCCTTCAATAACCGTGTCTACGGGCACCTCAGCGCGAGCATAGATTGGCGTGTCGAGCCATCCCGATTCGAGGCTGAAGAAGCTCTCTCGCCGACCTGTGCAGGCGTCCTCGAGCGAACCCTCCGCAATCACCAATCTTTGGTCGGCCTTGGGCACGCGGCCAACCGCTTGAAGGCGACAATTGACAATCTCGACGGGCCGACCCGGGATGTCGTATCCATATTCTTGCTTATGGACTTGCCCAAATTCTTTCAGAAAGGCTGACAAACCGTCTTGTTCGATGGCGTCCAGTTCAACGCGAACTTCATAATTCTGCCCTCGGTAGCGGGCGTCTATAATCCGCCGAAAACTGCGATTCAAAGCATCAACGTTCTCGTCAGCGAGCCAATCGTCGCCCTGCTGTTCCATTTCCCGGAACTGGCTGCAGACATGGAACCAAGCGTCTTCGTTGGCTTCATTGATTTCCGTGCGGACGAAATCGAAGCTGAGATCGGACAACAGAATCCCTCGGGCACACATCGTCCCAGGCTGGTTTGGCACGACAATTCTGGGGATGCCGCACTCCAAAGCGATTTCTGCCGCGTGAAGTGGCCCTGCCCCACCAAACGGCATCAGGACGAAGTCGAAAATGTCATAGCCACGCTCGGTTGAAACCGAACGGATTGCCCGGCTCATATTGGCAATGGCGATCCGAAGGATGCCGTAGGCCGCTTCTTCAAGGCTCAAACCAAGTGGATCTCCAATCTGATCCATGATCGCCTGACGCGCTTTCTCCTCATTCACGGGCATCCGACCATCGAGAATTGTCACTGGATTAAGACGATGCAAACAGATGTTGGCATCCGTGATCGTGGGATATTGGCCACCGCGGTCATAAGCCACGGGGCCTGGGTCGGCGCCGGCGCTTTCCGGCCCGACTTTGACGGCCCCGGCATCATCCATCCATGCGATGGAACCCCCACCCGCACCAATGACATGGATGTCTAACATTGGTGCACGGACTGGATACTCAGCGACTTTCCGGTCCGAGGTGAACCCGGGTTTCAATCCGTGGATCATGGATACATCGGTGCTAGTGCCCCCCACGTCATATGTCAGAATGTTCTCAAACCCAGCCAAACGGGCAACCTCAACAGCGCCAACGACACCGGCAGCCGGCCCGGATAAACAGGTTCTCACAGGATAGCTTTTGACGGTTTCCACAGACATCAACCCGCCGTTCGAGTGGATGGTGTAAGGAGACGTATCTATGCCGAGCTCTTTCATCCGCGCCAAGAAACGCTCGAAGTAAGTCGCCATTTTCGGTCCGACATAGGCATTCAAAACAGTCGTCGAAAGGCGCTCGAATTCCCTGAACTCGGGAAGAACATTGGCGGAGAGACTTACATAAGCGTCTGGCATCTCCCCCTTGAGAATGCCCTCGATCATTCGTTCATGGCGCGGCTCGCGATAGCTGTGCAGCAAGCATACGGCGACGGACTCCATTCCTGCGGCCTTCAGTTGCGCGACAGCCTGTTGGATTTCATCATCGTCAAGAGCGACATCGATCGAACCGTCGGCGCGGATCCTCTCTGCAACTTCAATGCGGTTGTCCCTCGTACACAGAGGCGGCGGCGGCGTGATCGTATAGTCATACAAAGCAGGGCGCACTTGGCGACCGATTTCGAGGACGTCCCGGAAACCTTTGGTGGTGATCAAACCAGTTGGCGACCCTCGCCGCTCAATGATCATATTAGTGGCAACTGTGGTGCCATGGCCAACGAACCCGATTTCGGCGCCGTCGATCCCAAGCGCCTCCATTAGCTCTCTGACACCTTGCTGAATGGCTACGGACGGATCAGTTGGTGTTGATGGAACCTTGTGGAAGTGGACGTCACCTGTCGCTTCATCCAAAACCGTGAAATCTGTGAAAGTCCCACCCACGTCGAAACCGAGGCGATACATCTATTTACTTCCTTGTCGATAAATCATGAATGAAGGTAGACACCCGATCCGACTCGCACATCGCTAGATTGAACCGCATGATTGTTCTTTGGGCCGACGCGAAATGGCTCCTCTAACGACAGCCGAGAGATGCCTGCATTGCCCCATTTGATGCTGATGTCACTGACCATAGGCAAGGCGAACGCTCCTGCTTTCAGGAGCATAAGACACCTTACTAAGGCATAATGTAAAATATCATTTAGTTACTAATTGATCAGAAAATATTATATGCTATTACTGATGCATGATCACCTCGCGCGCCATCGAGGCATTTCGTGCCATCATACTGACGGGTGGTGTTTCGGCTGCAGCCGAGATGCTCCACATCTCCCAACCAGCGGTAACGCGCCTGATCAAGGACCTGGAGGCCTCCCTTGGGTTTTCTCTGTTTCACAGACGGAAAAGCCGTGTGTTCCCGACAAACGAAGCCCTGACATTTTATGAGGAAGTCGCCCGATCATTCATCGGCCTGGAGCGGATTTCCCGGGTCGCAGAACAAATTAGGGAACGCAAAGCCGGCCGTCTTTCAATCGCGACGATGCCGGCCCTGATACATGGCCTGCTTCCGAGCGTCATAAAGCACTTCACTGCCGATCGCCCTGATGTCGTGACATCGATTCAAGTCGGCCGGTCACCATCCGTCCTTCAATTAGTGGGTTCACAGCAAGCCGATATTGGCATTGCCTCCTCACCGATCCAAGGGCCCGGCGTCAAACTGCTGAAGACCTTTACAACCGACTGCGTTTGCATTTTGCCGCCAGGGCATGATTTGGGGAAACAAGCGGAAATATCGGTGGGCGATTTAGCCGATCTTCCCTTCATTTCCTTGGGACAGGAGACGTTGAACCGATTCAAGGTTGACGCTATGTTCGAGAACGCCGGTGTCAAACGGAAGGTGCAGATCGAAACCTTGCTTTCCAGCGCTGCGGCCAGCTTTGTTATGGAGGGGATCGGCGTTTCCGTTGTTGATCCTTTCGCCGGCAATATGGTCAAGAACTTGGGTGGGATTGTCCGGCCATTCAAACCGACCGTCACCTTTGAGTTCGGCGTCGTCATAAGCCAGAGCAAAACCCTTTCGGGTTTGGAGCAGGACTTCCTGGAAGCATTCGAACACGTGCTGAGTGAAGAATAGCGTCATCTGGGCGCAATCAGATCGACGCGGAATGCGGTGTACGTTAGCGCCCAGTTGTTTCCGGCCCAAGGACCAAATCAGGGAACCAAGTGACAACATCTGGCACAAACGTGATGAGCAACAACACGATCGTCAGCGGGATGAAAAACGGCAGCACGGAGACCGCGACTTTTTCAAACGGCACTTTCCCCACTTCGACCATGATGTAGAGACCAATGCCCATGGGCGGCGTGGCGATCCCCATCAACAGGCCAAGCTGAATGACCAAACCGAAATGCACCCGGTCGATCCCGTAGGCATCGACGATCGGCAACAGCATGGGCACCAGCATCAGCTTCGCCGGCACGCCCTCAACGACACAACCGACCAGGATCACAAACACCAGCATGATGGCGAGAAAGACGTTTTTGCGATCGGTCATGGCGAAGATCATCTCGCCCAGTTTTAGAGGAATCTGATCGATCGCCAGCAACCAGCCCATGGCGATGGAAAACCCGATAATGATCATGATCACCGCCGACATCAGCATGGTGTCGGTCAGAGCCGTCCACAATCCTTGCCACGTCAGCGATCGGTAAAAGAAGATACCCAGTCCGATCGCGTATATGCAGGCGAGGACGCCCGCCTCGGTCGCTGTGACCACGCCGGTCAGGATCGAACCAACGATAATGGCCGGCGCCACAAGCGCCAGCACACCGTCCACGGCACTGCTCATCACTTCCGAGCGCGGCGCCTTCGGTTGGGTTGGGAAGTCGTGGCGAATGGCCAGAATGCGATTGAAGATCATCAGCGAGGCGCCGACCAATACGCCCGGCACGACGCCGGCGAGGAACATCCGTTCCACCGACTGTTGAGCCAGGAAAGCGTAGATCACCAAGCCGATCGACGGCGGGATCAACGGTCCGATGACCGCTGAACAAACGGTAACGGCGGCGGCGAACTCCGGCTTGTAGCCGCGTTCACGCATGGCCTTGATCTCAATGGCGCCGAGCCCAGCACAATCCGCGACCGCGGCGCCGGACACTCCGGCAAACACCATCGACGACAGCACGTTGACCTGTGCCAAGCCTGCCTTGAGGTGCCCTACCACGGCGTTTGCGAAATTGAAAATCCGGTCCGTGATGCCGACCGTGTTCATGAGGTTGCCGGCCATGATGAAGAACGGCACGGCGACCAATGAGGGCTTGTTGACGCCTTCCAAGATCTGCTGCGGCACGATGAATAATGAGTCTGAGAAATCACTGACAGCAAAGGCTGATAACACCGCTGCGCCGATGGCCATGGAGATCGGCACCCGCAGCATGATCAAGGCAATGAACGCGATGAATAAGACGAATGCCATGGCGACCTACCCTTCCGGATCCGTGACATGACTGGGGCGGACTTCGGGAACACCGTTCATGGCCTTGAGTATCTCGAGGACGGATTCGAGCATCACCAAGGCCGTCGAAATCGCCAACGGCCACGACAGGAAATAGCGCTCCAGTTCGGCGTCCCAAGGCAAGATGGCACTGTCGATCGGCCCCACCTGAAGTTCGATGATCGTCGGCATTTGCCAGAGTATGGCGCCGGTAACCGTGATGGTCATGATGGCGACGAAATACCGCGACCATTGCATGGCCCGCTCGCCCATCTTCAGGACCATGAAGTCGACGGCAATGTCCTTTTTGAGACGATAAACGGCAAAGAAACCGAAGAACGTCATCCAGACGAACAGGATCATCGTCCATGGCCAAATCCAGAAAAATGAGATTCCGAACGGCCTCAGGATGATGGTCACCGCCGTGGCCAGCAGCATTATTGCGAGGCAGATATTGGCGATTATCAGGAACAACCGCCCGGCGGCATCGAGAAAACGGTCGAGCGCGCCGGCACAGAGTGCCAGTGCCGACGTGCTCGCGGTTTCGGTAGTCATTTGAGGATGCCGCCGTTACTTGGCTGCAGCGACTGCTGCCAGGAACCCTTTCGGCAGTTTGCCCTCGCTTTCCATCCTCGCGTAAAACTCCTTCATCGAGGCGATGTAGGGTTTGCGGTCGATGTCCATGAAGGTCACGCCCTTGGCTTTCATGCGATTGATAGACTCATCTACCGAACCGATCATGATTTCGAAGCTGTAGGATCCAGCCTCGTCATAGGCCTTGTGCAGGGCGGCGCGCTGCTTGTCGGACAGTTTATTGTAGGCCCGCTTGTTCATCATGAAGCCGATCGACTGGTAGTATTCGTCGTGGCGCACGACATGCGGTGCAACTTCGTAAAAGCGCATCGATTCGACCAAGGCAATCGGGCTATTAACCGCTTCGACGATGCCCTTGTCGATGGACTGATAGACGTCCGTCCAGGCCAGGGTCTTGACCTCGGCACCGAGTTGGGTCCAGGTCGCAACCGCGGTCTTCGACGCGTGCATGCGCAGCTTGACGCCCTGCATGCCGTTGAAGTCCTTGTAATCGCGCTTCGTCACCATCACGCGGTAAGGGCCGCGCAGCACTTTGGTCGGATCGCCCAGCATCATGATACCGGCTTTCTCTTCGGCTTGCGCGTACCAGCTCTTGGCCAAGTCGCTGTTCATAAAGCGCACCCAATGCTCTCGGCTGTCAAACAGGAATGCCGCCGAAATCCAGTTGATATCCGGCGACCATTTGCGCATGAAGGCCGAGCCTTCGGCATAGAGATGCACCGTGCCTTGCTTCAACTGCTCCAGCACAGCATCGACTTTGCCGAGCTGTTCGTTCGGGTAAACAGTGACCTTCAACTCGCCACCGGAATACTTGTCGGTCAACTCGGCGAAGCGACTGAATACCTTCCCTTCGGGAGAATCAACCGGCATCTTGCTCGCCATGCGCCATTTGACGTCGGCGGCGTGAAGCGAGCCAACCGCCGTGAAGATTGCGGTAGTAGCTACGAGAGCGATCTTGAATACATTTTTCACCGGTCCCATCTGTGGAATCCTCCTATGTGGTTTTGCTCCGTCGGGCTATTTGCCCTACGCGGTTTCCTCCACGCCTTCTCCAAGGCAGGGAAGAGCCATTACCTATGCTATTGTAATAGCTTGGTAAATTCGGATACGTCTGTGAGATTTTCGAAATCCGCAACAGCTTTCTTTATTTCCTCAAGGCGGCCGGACGAGTATTGGGTCGATCCGAGGATTTCGAATTTTCTCTCTAGCTCGGCGGGCGACATTGGATCCTCCGGTTCGCCCTTTGGAAGGTCGACACGTCGTGAATAGGTTTCGCCGGCCATTGTCTTAACGTGAACGACCGACGGCCAGGCATCGGGAAACGTCTCATCAAGGTCCTTGTCACGAATGACCTCGATGCGTTCCATCACCTTCCGGATTTCCGGGTCATTGAGCTTCGTCATGACATAATCGTCATCGTAGGATGACCAGAGGCCGTCCCGTCCCTCGCAGAGGGCCAACGCAATCTGGAACTGGGCGCTGAACCGAGGACCATAATGCCCTTTGCCGGCAGCCCAAGGGTCGGGATCATCGACATACCAAGCGCCAATGGAAAAGATGTTAGCGACGACCTTTTGAACATTATCGTGAGTCAGGCTTTGCTCTTCAGCAATCTCCAGAACTGCCTGACGTGACGAATGCAGATGAAAACAACCCGGGAACGCCTTGTGAGCAACCTCGCCGATCAAGAACGGCTTTCCCAAATTAGCCGTCAGGCGTTCCGGTTTTGGAGAATCCGAATAGAGATGGATGAAACCTTTCGCGTTCTCGAAAATATTGTCGGACGCGACAAATCCGTTCTTTGCCAGGAGGGCCCCCAAGACACCGCTGAACGCAGCTTTCCCGGGATTGAAATCCTTAGTCATACCGCGGATTTCCATGTGCGCAAAATTGCCAGAAGTCTGAGCCCCGGCGAGCCCCAAGGCATTGTTGAGTTTGTCCGATGGCAAATCCAAGATTTTGGCAGCTGTTACAGCGGAGCCAAATACGTTGAACGTGCCGGTGGGGTGCCAGCCTTTCGTATAATGCGTCGGCATGACGGAATAGCCGGCCCGAAGCGCACAGTCATAACCGGCGACGATGGCTGCCAGGACCGTCTTACCGTCTGCTTTTGAGCGTTCTCCAACAGCAATTGCACTTGGCAAAATGCTGTCGCCAGGATGGGACATTGTGCCACGATGAGTATCATCAAGTTCGGTCATGTGGCCCATGGCACCGTTGACGAATGCCGCCCAAGGGCAACTTGACTTGAACGACGCACCAATGATTGTCGCCTCCGGCTGGCCGCCAACCTCAGCGACAGTCTCACGCATGATCTTTGCAGGCTCTTCTCCGACTGACCGCGCGGCATAACCGACATAGTCGAGCAACAGGCGTTTCGCTGTGTCGATATCATTTCCTGGGATATCTTCGAAACAAATGCTGGCGTAGAAATCCGCCATTTCCTTTGTGAACTTTCTTGGTTCCGTCATATCAACGATTTTCCAGACTTATTGGTTTTCCAAGTGGCACTGAGTGCGTTTTTTTTTGCCAGCCAAGCGCCAAGTGAATGAAGGAATCACTTGGTCCCTCTATTCGGGGCCTGGGAGACAGGTGAAATCCACCCATCACGTCCACGCTCTATAAAACCGCTCATTTGTTTAGAATGTCTAATACTATTAACTGCTCGACTTATAACCTGATATTATGAATTTTGATCGCACATGGATCGAGTGTATTAGACTTAGAATCAATGAGTTATATAGGACAGAGCGGTCGGGACGTGGTGCCTGGACTCACTCCGGGTGGTGGCAGGCGACGAAGCGGCCGGGCTCAAGTTCACGCCATTCCGGGACCTGCTCGCGACACAAGGGACTCGCATTCGGACATCGCGGATGGAAATGACATCCGCTCGGCGGATCTATGGGAGACGGCACTTCGCCCTCAAGCTTGCGGAACGTGATTTTCTTGGCAGGATCCGGAATCGGCGATGCGTCGCGTAAGGCTTGCGTGTAGGGATGCAATGGCCTGTCGAAAATCTCCGGAACCGGTCCGAGTTCGACCAAGTGACCTGCCCCCACTGACTGGTCCGGTTTAAATGTTAGTGCATCATCCGGTTTTGCTCCATGGGGATGATGCTTTCAGGTGCTGGCGGTCTGTAACCAAGGGCTGAGTGTGGTCGCTTGGTGTTGTAATGACGCCGCTGACCTGCCCCCACTGACTGGTCCGGTTTAAATGTTAGTGCATCATCCGGTTTTGCTCCATGGGGATGATGCTTTCAGGTGCTGGCGGTCTGTAACCAAGGGCTGAGTGTGGTCGCTTGGTGTTGTAATGACGCCGCCACTGTTCGATCACGATCTGGGCTTCTTTCAGGCTGTAGAAGATCTCTCCATTCAGAAGCTCATCGCGGAACCTGGCGTTGAAGCTCTCGCAATACCCGTTCTCCCAGGGTGATCCCGGTTCTATGTAGGCCGTCTCCGCACCAACCGCCTTGATCCACTGCCTGACGGCTTCTGCAATGAACTCAGGTCCGTTGTCAGAGCGGATGTATGCCGGAACTCCCCGGATAATGAACAGGTCCGTTAGCGCAGCGATCACGGCGGGCCACATCGCCGAATGCGCGTCGGCGAGCACAGGCGGCATGTCGTCACGCTTCGATGAAATGCCGGGTATGGGCAAGGCCGGGTTCCCCTATTTCGATTTTTCCGATGATGGGACAGCTGAATTCAGCAAACTGCCAGGCACCGGGGGCCGTGTCGATGAATTCACCATCAAAGAGCACCTCGTCTATGAGGTGCACGACCCCAACAACTATGCGATGCCGGACGGTATCGCGGACTTCACCTCTCTCTCGGTTGACGATCTCGGTGACGACCGGGTCCGGGTCAGCGGTGTACGTGGCAAACCGCAACCTGACAATTACAAGGCGGTGATCGGCTATCAGGACGGATGGATCGGCGAGTGCATCAGTTTCTTCCCCTGGCCACGCGTTTATGATCGTGTCGTCAAAGCCAAGCAAACCATGACCGAGCGATTCGAGCGTCTCGGCTTGAAGGCCGAACAGATACATTTCGACTTCATCGGCCTGAATTTGCTGCACGGACCAGCGGCGCCAATACCCGACCCCGATGTCGCCAACGAGCTAAGCGAAGTCGGCCTCCGGTGCGCGGTGAGAACCAATACCAGGGAGGAAGCGGAGAAAGTGCGCCGCGCTGGCGCGCATCTCTGGATCATGGGACCGGGCGGCACGTCTTTTGGGGCGCCGATCAAATCGCGCCCGGCCCTGTCGCTCTGGCCGATCCTGGTGCCGCGCGAGTTGATGCCGCAGCACATCGAATTACTGGAGGCCTGACATGCTAACGACACTGAATGATATCTGTTATGTACGCTCCGGCGACAAGGGCAACTCGGCTTGCGTCGGTCTGGTCGCCAAGGCGCCTGAGTACTATCCCGCTCTGTTGCGGACCGTAACACCGGACAAGATTAAGCAGCTCATGGGCGATTGGGCGCAAGGCGCCATCCATTGTTATCCGATGGACAACATCGGTGCGCTAATGGTTGTCATGGAAGAGGCCATGGACGGCGGCGCGACGCGATCCTTGCGATTGGATCAGACGGGCAAATCGCTGGGCCATGCGTTGCTCAGGCTTCTCATCAATGAAACAGGCGGTAAGTAGATGCTCGACTCACCCTTCAACGAACTCGACATCGGTCAGAAGAAGATCTCCGTCGGCCGCACTTTCACGGAAACCGACGTGGTCAATTTCTGCATGCTCACCGGGAACTGGCTGGAACTCCACGCCAACGCCGAATTTGCCAAGAAAACGACATACGGTCAGAGACTCGTGCAAGGCGGGCTGGTGTTCGTGGTCGTCAATGCGCAATTGCCTTTTGACAGCGAACTGATCGCCGCGTTCTACGGCACCGACCGTCTACGCTTTGTCAAGCCGACCTTCATCGGCGACACGGTCCACGCAGAAACGGAGATCATCGACCTTCGGGACAAGGACGAAGATCATGGCGTCGTGACCATCAAGCTGCATGGCGTCAATCAGCGTCGTGAAATCGTCATGTCCTGCGAGTTCAAACTCTTGGTGCGAAAAGCGCGTCTCAAGTCGTAGATTTTCAGACGGCTTTATAGTCTGGATTTGACATCTCGCAGACTTCGGAATTGGTTCGGAAAAGCGCTTAGCGAATTTGGCGCTGAACCTTTGATGTCCGGTTTATGATCAGTTTTCCGACATTTGCCGCCAACACAGTAAATGACGCCTCCTGGCACATCAGAGAAGTTAGATCCTCGGCCGAATTCCGTCAGGTCACGGTCCTGCACCGGACGTCATTCTGGTATTCTTTTGACCGCTCTGTTCCTCTTCTGGATTTTACATCGGCGCCGCACGCGAGCAACCATTCCTAGCAGGATATCCGATCAGGAGATTATTTTCGTGTCGCTGGGTCAGCCTTCGGTCGCTTAATCCGTAGCACGTCCAGGAGCGCCGCCGGATCGCAGCCAAGGCGCTCGTGGGCAGCAAGCGCCACCGCGAGCCGGTAAGAATAATCGCCGGCAACAAGGGCACCTATGGCCGTTTGCATTTCCGTGATGAGGCGTTCGCAATGAACCGGCTCAGTCGCCGCCTTTTTGTCGGCGACGGCGGCACTACCGGCGGCGACGGTGCATGTTATGACTATTGCGACAAATCGGAATCGGATCATTTCACCAGCTCCCTTGCCATGCCCTTCCCGCGCGCCTTCACCGACATTTTCGGTGCCCGAGGAATCGGGATGCGCGGCACTGGAATTCCCAACAACCGCAGAACGGTGGTAAAGCGTATCCGAATTCTCGGCGCTTTGGAATTCAACAGCGACGAAAGGCGCTGCGTCCGCGCCGGCGCCTGGCGACGTGGACGGCCCGCGCCGGCGTCATTGGCGAGCTGGCGCGCATCGATGCGGAACCGGCCAAAGTACCGTTTCGCCCCCTTCCCTTCGTCGTGAAGCTTCTCGGCCGCCTCTCGCAACTCGGCAAACATTTCGCGCGACACCTTCGCGTTGGTATGCCGCCACGGCGCCGCTTCCTCCAAAGCGTGGCGTGCCCGCGCATACCGGCTCGCGGCCTCGAACGCCCTCGCCTCGCCCGGCGTGGCGTTCCGGGCCACGTCGGGCCAGCGACGGTAACGCCCGCCCTTGTAGAGGCCCCATTCCTCGGCCCGCTCTCGATGAAACTTGTCATCGGCAATCGTCCGGACCTTCTCAGCGATCACCCGGCCGCGTAGCCTTGTGCGGAACGGCAAACGCTCAAGATCGCCCGCCTTCACCTTCTCCGCTGCCTTCAGCACGTCGTTTTCCAGGCGCCGCCACGTGTCACGCTTCAAGTCTTTGCGCACGTCGGCAAGAGCCTTGTCGATCTCCGGATTGTTCCGCCGCGATAGGTCGGCGTCGATCCGCTCCTTGTTCGCGGAAACGGCCGCAACCGCCTCGCGATAACCTTCGCCGGCGGCGCGTAGCGCCGCCAGGTTGTCGCGATGGCGGTCATTGAAGCGAGCAAGCGGACCTCGAACCTTCAGCCGTCCGAAGGTCTTTGGGCCGTCGCCAAGCTCTCTGAGGGCCTTTCCGAGGCCCGCCTGGCGCCGGCGCGTGTCGAAGGCGTCAAGGGCCTTCTGCGGCTGCTCGTAGACGCTCGCAAACGTCCTCTCAAGGCGCTCGCGGCCCCTGGCGACGGCGCGCACCTGGTCAAATGATTCCTGGGTGTCCGTCAACACTTCCTGACGCTGAATGAAAAGCTCCGTGGCAAACGCCTCGGTGCGTTCGTAGTTCTCAAGCGCCGTCACCGCTTTCTCGATGGCGCCGGCGGCATCCTGGAAGTGGGCTGCCCGCGCTTCCGGATCGCGCTCGATGTAGTGGCTGAAGCTCTCCGAATATTGTTTCTCCAATCGGCCAAGGCTCAAGCCGCGATCTACGGCCGACGGTTTAACCTCGTGGTCCGCCGCTTCCAGGATCAACCCCCGACCCTTCCGGCGAACATCGTAACCATGATCGCCGGCGGCCTCGGTGAACTCCTGCCAGGACCGCGCGGCCGTCAAATCGTCCTTTAGCGACTTCCGCGCCGCTTCAGGGTCCGCCGGCGCCACGTCGGCCGCCGGCGCCACGTCGGCCGCCGGCGCCTCCGTCGCAAAGGGCTCGCCGAACCGCTGTTCTAGCTGCGGACGCGAAAACTCGCGTCCAATGGCGCTCGCCTTGGCGAAGTTGCCGGCGCCATCGCCGACGACAAGGCCCCTCCCCCTCGCCTCTAAATGATAACCGCGCTCCCCGAGCGCGGTTTCGACGGCGGCCCAACTCTCGGCGTCCTCGAACACTTCGACCAGCTCAACGCGCGCCGTGGTGTCGAACGATGGCGTTTCCGTTCTTTCTTCGAACCGCAGCGCCTCGGTGGTCTGCGCATTCTCAGGCACCGGCGGATCGATCCCCAAGTCCAGGGCATTGTGATAACCGGGAACCACATCAAAACCGTAATCAAGCGATAGCCGCGCCATCGCTTGCTCAAGTTTCATCTTCGAAAAACTTCCGGTCCAAGCTTTCCCGGTTTCAGGATCGATCCTGTTCGCCACCACATGAACATGAAAATGGTCGGTGTCCTTATGGGCGACGACAAGCGCCTGGTGATTCTCCAATCCGAGATCCACAAGTGCCGATCTCGTGATGTCCATCGCAAGGGCCTGGTCAACTTGCTCGGACTCGTCTGCGTGCCAGTTGATCGAAAAGTGGTATACCGGCTTTTCGACGCGGGAATTCTCGTTGGCGAAATCCTTCATCGTCAACGCCGCCTCGCGCATCGTCGCGGCGTCAAGGTTATGCGTCTCAAACCAAGCAACGCGGTCCTGCTTCTCACCGCGCTTCCCGTTCTCGAGATAAGAAACCAGCCCACCGAACGATTTCCCGTTGCCGCTGTCCTTAGCGATCATCGCCGGCGCCCCCCTCCCCGCCCTGAAGGTCATTCACCAGCCCTTGCAGGCTCGCCACGGCACCAACCAACCGCTCCGGCTTGGCCAGGTGCCCGCGCGCGTGAATACCCTTCACAAGGCGGTTCAAATAGCGCCCTTCCTCGTTGAGCTGGTCCAGGAGCGCCGCCCGGCGCTCGATGTCGGCATGACCACTCTCAAGGTGTGCCGACATAACGGCGCGCAACGCGCGCCGTAAATCTTCGAAGTCGTCGATAAGATCGGGGTCGCCGTAATCCGTCACCACGTCATCGATCTGCTGAAGGTTCAGCGCCACCCGCTGAAGTGCCCTTGTCAGCGCCGACCGGCGGGCCGTCAGCCGGCCACCGGGAATCGGATCGGCAAGGTCCTCGTCGACTCGAACTTCAGGCAGGATGCGCGCGCGGACAAACGCCGATACCGGCAATTTCGCGGCGCCGGCGTTTCGGGCCACCTGGCGCTTCTCGGCCTCGGTCAGCCGAACGCGGGTCAGTACGGTATCGCGAGAGTGCTTCCCTTTAGAGCCGGCCGGACGCCCCATGCTGCCTGTTTCCTTGAGCGCGATGCGCGAATGGAACCAATGAGCCGATAGGCTCAACCCTTTGAGCATCCCCACGGGGATTGCGAAAAGCGAGCCGTTTTTTGTGGCAACAAAAAACACTGCTCGCTCCCAATATACCAAACTCACGGGCTCAAAAACAACGTTGTTTTTCAACACGAATTACCATACACTAAAAAATGGTAAATTCGAAGCCGTGATTTTAGGGGTACGGGAGCGTGAGCGGTCCCGGAAACCGCGTGAGACTTACGGGTTTCAAGGTGAGGCTACGAACATAACCCGTGAGCCAATTTCCAAACGTGGTGAGCCCAATGAATGCACGAAAACCGAAACGTACCTGGGACAAACGCCTGTCGATTCCCCGACGCTTGGCCCCTCACCTTCCCAAGGTCTATTGGGCGCTCCACTTGCTGCGCCAGGCGCGGCAAATCGAGTGGGTTACCACTCGCACGGATGAACGCAAGATTCAGCCGTTCATGTCAACCTTCGATGAGGAAACACAAGAAACCATTAACCGCCTCGTCGACGTGATGAAACCTCCTCGACAAAGCCGGTCCGCTATCGTTGCCACGGCCCTTCAACTCTACGCCGACGCTCCAAAAGCGAATGAGCCGGATCGCGGCCTGGCGGCCGCGAACGTCGATCTAAGTTGAAAGGCGTCCCCAATGAACAATCACAGCACATGCACATCTTGCGAGTTCCTAGACCTATACATAGCCGCGCTTGGCAATGCGGATGAAATCCTGTTTCAAGGGCTTTCAACTCCGGTTTCTATCGCCCTCGCCGCCATCGCAACGGCGGTCTTTCTCTATCGAACCCAAATTCAACACCACATGATGCTGTTCGGGCCAGATTGGGAACAGCGCCGTTGGTTCCAAGACTTCTTTGCGAACACGGGCCGCCTAATCGTCGCGGCCCTCCTCCTCAGCTCCTATGCGGTATGGAGCGAAATGTTCATCGGCACGATTAACCTAGCGATCTTCACCGTCGCGAAAGTCGTTATCTCGGCCGCCGGCTTTCAAGAAACCCCTCTGGCGAACAACCCGGATTTCGTATTCAGCGGGATCGGCGGCAGCGAAACGGCCGACGCGGGCACCGAACTTTTTCACTCGATGATGAATACCGTCTATACAGCGATCTACGCACCCATAGAAGCCCTGACACGGGGCTTCCGCGCGGTGGGGGTTGACCTGTGGGAACTACCCGCGTCCATCGGCGTCACTCTCGCCCTGCTCGTCGTCAATATCCTCGCATCGATCTCGAACACAATTTTTGCCGTGATTCTCATCATGCACAAAACCATGGAAGTGTTCGTTGTGGGGATGGGGCCGCTTATCATCGGCTTGTGGGTTTTCGAATCTACCCAACGATACGCTTATGCCATGGTAAAATTTCTATTGGCTACCGGCTCCGTTGTGATCGGCGCGACCTTCATCATGGGAATGTCCATGAGCATTGTGAACGCTTCGCTCCAACAACTTCCTACGCGAGACATCGGAACCGGCAACGAAGCAATCGACCTATCCGAAATGAACACCTGGGTTTGGTCTACCAAATTCAGCGCGTTCCTCGGATCGTATGTTATACTCGTCATAATGATGGTAATCGCCGCTTTTCTCGGAATAGCCGTGTTTTTGGCCCAACGCCCGCAGTTGGAGAGGTAAAATGCGTCAGCTCATTCTAGCCTTCACTATCTCCCTTGCCGTAACGGCCGCCCAGGCGGCCCCCAAAACCGTCACCGGCATTCCCGTTGTCGAGGACGGCGACACCATTACCGTCAATGGAATCCGGATTTATCTTTACAACATTGATGCGCCAGAGCTTGGCCAGAAATGTTTCGACGAAAGCAAAGGAGAATACGACGGCGGCGAAGCCGCAAAACAGGCGCTAATTCGCTTGATATCAAATTCCCCGGTTGAATGCGCCTACGTCCACCAGGACGTGCGCGGGCAAGGGAAATTGGTCAATCAAAAAACCATTGTTATGGAAAGCTACCCGATGAACACCGGCATGTGCAAAACAACAACCGGAAAAAACCTTTCTCTGGAAATGATTAAGACGGGCATGGTGTTCTTTCAAATCTATCGAACCAAACAATTTGGTCTGCCACGCGGCGGCCTTATCAAAATTCAGCAGGACCATGAAACCAGCGGGCGCGGAATTTTCAACCGTTCTGGTAAGCTCCGAAAGTGTGGGCCGCCTGAGTTTGAACCTAACCGTAAATACGACCCTCGCCCATAAACATCAGGCGCCGAATTCGATCTCCCCCAGGAGATCCTATTCGGCGCCCTCCCCGACTGTAAACTCACACTTTCCGCCTGTTTCCGTACTCATAACCCGCGTACCGGAGCTGGATCGCTTGCGTCATCAAACCCTCGTTGGTCATCTCCAAAGTTTCGGCCATCTCGTCAAAAAGCGCCCATACCTCCGGACGCAATCGCACATTGAGCTGAACTTTTGCCGGCGTGCGGCGCCGGCGCCGGCCGGTTTCCTGTCAATCCTGGCTGCCATACTTTTCCAGCCATGCCTCAAGTGCTTCGTCGAAAAACTCGGCGTAACCGTACTCTCGCGAATCACAAATATCGCGAACGCGATTGTATACCTCTGGCTTCACGCGGATATTCAAGGCTTCCGAGCGACCCTTTTTTCGCCCCCCTACCCTTTTCCGAACGGCCGGCGATTCCTTTGGCACCGCTGCCGGTTTCGGCTTTTCCCTCGACACAAACCCAGCTTCTTCCGCAATCGCCGCAACCGCTTCGGCCGGCGGCGCCGCCGTCACGCCCTCCGGCTTCATATCAGCCAGGTTAAGCCCTCGCCTCTGCCTTGCCGCCGCGCTCATGCCGCCACCGCTTTCTCACGCGCCTTGACCTTTTTCGGACTGAGTCTCGATAGCACTTCCTGGATCAGAGCGTCAGCATTGTCCTTTGCCCGGTCCAGCCCGGACACATCCCCGGCGTCCAGGTCGTGCAACGTACAACCAAACGAGAAAATCGCCCGAAACGCCGCCCGATCAATCATCTGCGTTTTCATGACCTCGACACCGCTCTCGTTAAAACTCGCTACGATTTCATTCATCGTCCGTTCGCGGATCGCGGTGTTGGTTCGCGACAGCAAGACGGCATAGTCCACCTTCGTCTTAAACCCCTTCTCCGTCTGCTGAATGAGCTTGATCGACCGAACGCCTTCCTCGGCGTCCAGATGCGATCCTTGCACCGGCACGAGGGCCAGATTGCTTCGGCTGATCGCGTAACCCACCTTCAGATTCGCGGACCCTTCAAGATCGATGATCACGAACGCCGATTTTTTCGCCTCCGCTTCAATCGTGTCGATCATATCGGCCTCGCCGACATCGCCGATCACTCGCAGTCCTTTGCGAGGCCCTAGCGTTTCGGCCCAACGAACGATGGGCTGGTTCGGATCCGCATCAATGATCGAAACTGTTCCCTTCGCGTCAATGATCTCGCCAGCGAGAACGACGGCCGCCGTCGATTTCCCGACGCCGCCTTTCGAGCTGACCATAGAAATAATCGGCATAGGAATTCCCTTCTCCAGGTGCATTAAACCAACAATCTACAAACTAGGCGGAAACCGTTAACATTCTCCAAACTATCAAGTTTCCACCAGCTTTCTACTTTCTACCAAAACGACGGAAACAACCATCTTTCAACCATACACCAACTATGCGCCATATTGCGACCAGACACCAATACGGCACCATATACCAATATGATACCGACTTGGTAGCATGTTTCAACATTCTCTCAAGCGGCCCCCGCCGCGTACCCTCCGGCCCGATACCGTCTCACGCGATCGCGGTCCCTGGAGGCGGAACGCTGCTCAAGGCCCGCCTCGATCCGCCGGGCCACCTTATCCGCCACCTTGAAACCGGGCACGGCGCGCGCTGCAAATAGCCGGCTCAACGTGAGGTGAGGGCGGCAATCCTCCGACGATTTTCGCAGCGTACCCCAAAGATAGCCGTGGCCACTCTCGACGTGGTTCACCTCCGACAATAAGGCCAGCTCGTAAATCGCCAAAAGGGCCTTGAACCCGTGACTTCGAATGCCTTGGGCCACCAGGCTCCCGTATATCCTTGGGGCATAGCGTTCGATCAGTTCGGAACCGCGTTGCCATAGCTGCACTTCGGTTGCGCGTGACGGCTGCTCGCCGTCGAGCATCCGGTTCGCGGCACGCGCAAGGTTGATTTCAGTCTCCGACGGCGCTGAATGCTGTCTCCCAAAGGTTGCGACCCACGCCCACCTGGAGGCGTGCTTACTATCTAATTCTGATGTTTGCGGGGTAGGGGAGGCGTTGGGGATTGCACCCTTATTTTTTTCGAAATCGTTGATCTCAGTACTAGGTGGGGTAAGAGATTCCACTTTAGGGGCGCAGGACTTTGCACCCTTACGGGATTTCATCAAATTTTGGCTCAAGCGATATACGTTCGTCTGGTGGCGAAACGGCTCATCGGGCCGTTCCTCGATGCTGATAAGCCCAAGGGCCGCCAAACGCCGGTTGGCCAATTGCACGGCCCGATAGGAGATCTTCGACCTGTTCGCGATCTCCGTCACGGACGGTTCCCAAGCGCCCCGTGCGTCTGCAAGCCGGTAGTGAAGGGCGAGCACAATCACCTGGGTATCCGTCAGCTCGTAGTTCACCCGGCAATCCCACGGCAATGATTGCGCCCAGTGCTGCGCACGTCGGCGCAACTCCCGCGCTCCCTCCGAGCGGGAAGGGTAGCGGAACCGTTCTCCGGGCTGCGCCCTGCGCCGTAGGGGCCGCTTACGCTGGTGAGCCTTCATTGCCTCGGCCTGGGCGTCATCAAGCCGCTTCTTCGCCGCCGGATCGGCCGCTATGGCGTCCGCGCGCGCCTTCAGGTCCGCCGTATACTGGCGGTTCAAAAGCTCCAATTGGGCCTTCATGGACATATCGATCTCCTTTGTCCGGAGACCGCCGTTTTCAGGGTGAGCGGGTTCGTTTCGAAAAACGCAGTTTTTTCTTGCGTAATCGATCCGCTTCGCCTATGTAGGGGGAACAGTTTCTAGCGGCCCCCCACCGGCGGTCAGTGTTTTAAAAGGTCAGTCGCGCCAACGACTGGCCTTTTTCCATGGGTGGTTCTGTCTCCCTCGTTGATCCAAAATCATCGTTCGTCGCGCGCCCGGGCCAAACAGCCCAGGCGCCGCGATCTCCGCGTAACACTTGCCGGAAACGCCGTTGTGAACCGGAAACCCCCAATATCTCGGGGAGAGAAGGGCCGCGTCACAACGCCTTGTGGGCATAACTACATATCCGCAATACTTAACAAATTCTTCCATATCGTGTAGCAGAAAACCCCGGCGCCGGCAGATGCCGGCAGCGCGCCGCCTCGATGGCGGCGCGCGAATCGCCGGAACTCTGCGAAAAATCGCCGGCCACCGTCGGCGCCAGTTTTCCCTAAAAAAAAATTCGACCTCGCCGATTCCGCTAGAATCGGCGGCGCGGCGTTCGGCGCCGCGCCTCCCTGATTCGCATCTAGCGATTCGCGCCGGCGCCGGACGAGCGCCGATCCTTTGACAATCTCGCCTCCTCAGTCCATTCTTTGACGCAGTGCTGAAAACACTGATTGGTCTACCGTCCGTAAGACGGTCTATGCCGGGAGTCCGTGAAATAAGGCCATCCGGCACGAATAAGCGGGCAGCTTCCAATCGCTGTTTTCAGCTCCCGGCACCCGGTAGGGCGTCACCACCAAGTGGCTGAAAACCATGATTGGACATAACCATGAAATCGACCTTCAACACCGGCGCCAATGCGCCGGCATCCGTGCGCCTGGCTGACCGCCTGGCGCGCATCGATCTTCGTCGGGGCCGGCTGCCCCGGCGCCGTCAATCCCAAGCCCTACGGGCGAGTAATCCGGTTTCCCCATCCTTCGGGCTTTCTGCCCTGCAGGACGCCTTACAGGCGCCGCGCCGCGCCGGCGCGGTGGGCGATCCCCCTCCGGATTACTCGGGGTTGACCGCGCTCCCCGCACTCGCCGTTGGGCGTCTTCCGAAAAAGGAATTTTTCGGAAGTCTACTGACGAAAGGGGAGTGCACCCGATGAAAAAGATGTTGCCGCCAACGCCGGCGTTGCTGGTCATGGCCGTTATTTTCCGCCACGGCTCGGCCCGCGAAGCGGAAATCCGTGGCGAGTTCGCGGTTGCTTTCGGCACCGAGCCGGAAGCCGGTTTTCTTTTCTCAACCCTCGATTCCCTGGTGCAGCGCGGTTGGGTGGATCGCCAGAAGGGCGCGGTCGGCGCGAGCTCCGACCTGTTCACCCTGACGCGCGTCGGTGAGCTGACGTTGCTCGGGTTTCATCGCCAGTTCTACCGGATGCTGACGGGCCGCAACCCGGCTGAAGCGGCAAGCGAGGCCGGGGAAGGGGGGGCGGCATGAAACACGGCGATCTCATCGGCGGGTTCCCGTACCTGATTATGCTCTGCCTGGCTCGGCACGACGGCGCCGGCGTCGGCCTGGTCCGAAACGAGCTGAAGGAAGCGACGGGCGAGGAATTCACCCTCGGGGGAATTTCCGCCACGCTGAAAACGCTGGCGGCCAATGACCAGGTGCACCGGACGCGCGAGCCCGCCAAGGCGGGCGAGCGGCGGCTGATTTATCGTTACCGGCTGACGATCGGCGGCACCGGTCGGCTGGCGGCGATGAACAGCGCCGTTCGGGCGCTGCTGCCGGCGGAAATCGAAACCGCCTGACGGGGGAAGCCCGGCAAAAGGAAAGGCCCCTGGATCGCTCCGAGGGCCTTTTCGATGCCTGGGGCCTGGTGGCTAGGCGAGGGCGATCAGCGCCGCCACGGTGAGCAGGAATCCTATCGCGAATTCCCATTTGATGATCCGGATATCGCGGCGGATGCGCCGGAAACCGGCCTCGATGTCGGCGGCGGTGTCGAGGGTGGTTTTCATTCCGCCGGCTCCAAGTCCAACCGCCGCTCGATGCGATCTACGCGGTCGCTGAGTGTGTCCAGGCGTCCCGAAAGGCTGGCGAAATCGACGTGCAGCCCGGCAACCTCGCGCTCAACGCGGCCCATCCGGTCACGCAATTCCTTAACGGTGGTGTCGATGGAATCAACGCGGTCGCGGATATGGCGAAGGTGTTCAATAACGATGTTGTCTGTATCGGCCATGGCTTTTTCCTTTCCTGACTATAGCACGATTTGCGGTTTAAAACAGGCTGCCTTGTTGGCAAGCCGGGGTGTTGGCGGCGTCCAGCATGGCGACGACAAGCGCGCCGACGCCGCCGGCGTGTTTGATGTCGAAACGGTCGGTGAAGATCGACCGATAGCCGGTATCGGTGATCGGCAAGTCAAAGCCAGCCGGGGCAAGCTTGCGAACTTCGATATGGTCATGGCCAAGGCCAAAGGAATTCGGCTCATAGTCGATCTGGATTTTGAACTGGCTCCATTCGATTTCGAACCGGCCCATGCGACCCGGTTCGGGCTCGGTCCCGGCCTTGGCGGCGTCAAGCTCTTTCCACCTGCATTGCCAGTGATAGGCGCATTCGCCGGGAAACGTCCTGTCGGCAAGCCAGGAAAGGGCGTTGAACCGTCGATAAGCTTCGGACGTGCGATAGGCGTTGCCCTTGGCTTCCATTGAGTCGAGCCGCATTTCCGGCATCAAGGCCAGCGCGGCGGCGTCCAGGATCGCAAGCGCCGCGTCCGGATCGGCGGGCGCTGTGGTGAATTCCGCGTGAATGTCCCTGCGGCCCTCGCCGGTGGCGGTGTAGGTAATGGCGGTCATGGCGGCTTATTCCTTCAGCTCGTCAATGCGGGATTCGTACTCGCCCAACTCATCGGCCATCATTGAGAGTTCGCCGGCGACTTCCTCGGCGCGCTCGCCGCGCTCGCTGCCCTGAAGGTTCTCGGGCATGAAGTCGAAATATTCTTCTTCCTGCTGCGCGGCATTGCTGATGATCTCTGCGGCCTCGGTGATGAGCGCGGCGGCTCGGTCCAACTCTTTGCGTCGTTCCTTGTTCATGGTTCCAATCTCCGTTTTCAGTGGTGGTTAAGCGGCCAAAGCCGGATCGGCTGCGCCCGGTGCGACCGGGGCAAGCTGAATAAGCATTTGCTGGATGGCGTCTTGGTGCCCTAAGTCCTCGACGAGGAAGCGGGGCAGGGTGATGGTTTTCGGCTCGTCGGCCCACGTCCCGGAAAATTCGGTGTCGGCCCGTTCAATCTTGGCGGTCAGGGTATCCGTTCCGGTCTCCGTCCAGGTCACCAGATAAGGCACGTCGTAAGCCCAAGAGAGATGTTGAACGCGCTCGGTCATAACGGTTTTCCCTATCTTAAAATTCGCATCTGACTTTCTGCCTAGCGGCGAGCGACCGAATCAGCGCCGGCATCGCCAGCGCCGGGCGTGAGGTTGATAAAGCGGGGCGGACAAGGTTCTGGCGGTCGTAGACCGGCACCCCGACAACACGGGAGCGCCGTAGGCGCGAATGGAGCGGGCAGGAGGGGCCGGGACCTTGGCGCAAAGCCCCGCCGTTCAACTAAGCTAGCAATCGAAAGTCATCTGCGAACCCGGTTCGCCGTCGCCGGCGTCGATCTCCACCGGAGATCCGCAGCCGCGACGACTGGAAGGCGGAAGCCGGCCCGGCCGGGTTGCGCCGCTCGCCGCCTTGGCGGCCCTGGAAGCGCCCTGAAGGCGCGTTGTCGGCCGGTAGGCCAAACGGGGTAGGGCCTTGCCCGCTCGCCGCTGTGGCGGCCCTGGCTGCGCCGCCAGGCGCTTATCTGACGCCGTAGGCATGGGAAGGGGCCGAAGCGTAGACCTTGACCCCTGGTCGCCGCTCTCGCGGCCGACTAACAGGAAAGGTTGTAGATCGTGAGGGCCACGCCGGCGATGAAAGCGAGGGCGGCGGTTATGCACGTTATGACGGCGGCAAACTCAAGCTTCTCTGCCTGTTTTTGGCTTTTTTCGTAATCAAGGTTGCTCTGCGCCTTGTCGGCCTGGCGTTCGGTTTCATCTTCCTTGGGGTAGTGCGACATATTTACTTCAATGGCGCGTGCGCTGGCGTTGTTGGACCATGCGAAACCGGCCTTACTCACCGATAGATAGGCGAGCAAGTTGGTGGCGACGGCGCATACGATGCCGATCACGAAAATAGTCGCCGGCCAAACGACGTCGGAAACCGTCTCGGGCTTTGTGCCGATGATTTGCAGAATTGCGGGAATGGCGACAAGTCCGCCGGCATTGAGAACGTAAGCAAATTGAATTCCCATCCCTGCGTATTTGATTGCCGCCATATCGGCGCGTTCGGCAAGCTGGTTGGGGTGGGCGGTGGCTGCGTGGTAGTCAGCCAAAAACCCCGACCGCCGGTCACGGTGGATTTGCTCAATCTCGGATCGCACTCGCATTTCGTTTCGCTGGCGCTCATTGAGATAACCGTCGAGGCGAGCGGCGGTGTCGGCGTGGATTTTAATTGAGATTTGGCCGGGTCCATTATCAGACGGGGCCAGAATGTCGAGCTTCCCGGCAATTCGGGAATCGACTGCTTCGCTCAAAATCTCCTGGGCGTTCAAAATCGCCTCTTGAATCGTGCGACCGCTCGCGGCCAAACCGGGCCATTCAGGGAAGCCCATGGTAACACCGAGATCGGTTCGTAGGACGTTGGCGGGCCAAGCGTATTGATTCATGGCGGAAATCCAAAGGTGATACCGGGTCAGGTGAGTGTATCCGCGAGCGCGTTTGTCGGCAACGGCGGGGCGCGGCGGGCAAAAAACGTCAAAAAATTTATTTTCGACGTTCCCCTTTCGATCTTATTCAAAGGCGCGAGGGGGCGGGGTACTATCGAAAATGAGAACGGCGACGGTCGGGGTCCACACCCACCAACCAAAGTCGCCGAATCTCTCCCGAAAGGCCCCGAGGTTCCAACCCTCGGGGCCGCTGCTTTCTGGACGTTAAAGCTACATGCGTTTTCTGTCTATGGAGAAACTTGGCCGGCCGGAGAATTGACTTGTGGTATGGTCGCACAAGGAAAGAGCGGTTGAGGAAATCACAGTGGAAACGCGGGAAATGCGCCGGGTGCGGGAAATCCTGAAACAAGTGCAGGCGCTGGGAGGCGAGTACTACCGGCTCACTGGGAAGCCGTTGGGCGTAACCGGTGAGGTGGCAGAATTTGTTGCTGCCGATACTTTGGGGTTGGAGCTGGCGCCGCCGCGAACTGAAGGTTTCGACGCCATAAGGCGAACGTCTACTGGCGACGAGCGGGTTCAAATCAAAGGCCGGGCCTTCAGTGGGAAGGGGAATCCGGGGCAAAGGCTCGGTACGATCAAGCGTGGAAGCCCCTGCGACGTGGTTCTTCTCGTCACGCTGGACAACGAGACGCTGGAACCGCGTGAAATGTGGGAAGCGCCAATGTCGGCGGTAGACTCGCGGCTTGCGGTGCCAGGATCGAAGGCGCGTGCGGCCGGGCGTCTGGGCTGGGCGGAATTCAAGAAACACTGTGAGGCGCGGCTGATTTGGCCCGTGGATGAATCATAGGCTGCGAATGGTCTTCGATACGTCGGAGTTTAAATCAAAAATCAAGGCCTGGTGGCGCGGCAGATATATTCCGCCGCACGACGATCCGAACGGGCCGATCTTTCTTATGGGCAGCGACGAGCGGCCGTTGATTGTCGAAGGGTTATGCTGGTTGGGCCAGTTTTGGCTGATACACTGGCAATGGATCATCGCGACCGCTCTTGATTATTGGAATTGTTGTGGCCGCCTGAAAAGCGGCCAACGGATGGAGACAAGGAGGCGTTATGACTTTTAGCAATTGGCAGTGGACGGTGACCGGCGAGAGGAATTGAGGCGAACGCCGGAGCGGTTGATCCGCAAACGCAGGGCTTGACACCAGAGTATGTGTTTACGGCGGATCGTTTGACGGAAACCACTGATCGAAAAGGAAAAACCTTCTACGATTGGCCGCTCCATATGGCGGGGAAGACGTGGGTGGACATTGATGCGTTTTTGGAGGCGTTCATAGCCGCGCTGGCTATCCACGCCGGCAAGTATCCTGGCCAAGTGGACGGCGATATGTTGGCAGAGAGCCGCGATAACGCGCGGATCTATCAAAACATCGCTCGGAACGGCGTAGGTAGCCCTATAAGCGCCGCTATGCGTCAATCTGACACCGTTGGCGCGGCGAGGCCGAAGCGTTGGACCTGGCCCCTGGTTGCCGCGAGACAATTTCGGATGCGCCGACGCAAGGCGACAAAGGACGCCTCAATCAAATATCCGCGTAATGGTCAGGCGCGGGTTGCTTCAATGAAATCGGCCAAGTCCTCCAGCCGATGGCTCCAGAATAGGGCTAGACCTTCGGCCTGCGCCGTTTCCAAGTTGGCAGGATTGAATACGCCGGTAATAACTGCGGCCGCGACGGTTTGGCGTTGTCCAAATGCCATAAGCCAAGCGCGCGCCTTGCCCGTCGCTTCGTGATTCACACGCTTGAACGAGTTGACCGAACTGTTTGACGCTTTGCACTCAATCGCCAGCACTCGCCGGTCGTAAAGTCTAATCACGACATCGGCGCGCGTATCACCCAACCTACTTTCGCCGCAAAATTCGCCCGGTGACGGTGCGGCATCTAGCATCGGGATATCCCTTGAGGCAACTTCCAAGAACCCGATATCCTTTAGGAGCTGTTTAACCGCTCGCTCCTGACCTTTCGTCGCATCCAACCGTCGAGAGGTCTCGACTTTTCGCACCGCAACCATTGCGGCCGAGGCGACGATGGCTTGGCTCCGCTCGTGTTCGGTCGGATCTCTCCCTTGTTCAACCCATGGAAAACGATGCGGGTCGATTATGTGCAAAACGATGTCGCGGACACGGTTTGCCTGTTCGGGATCGCTCATCAGCACGGATGCGGAAAGCGTAGTCTCAGCGAGCGTTTTCAGGTCGTCTTCGGAAATCGGTGGTGCCGCCAAATACCGGAACGCGGTACGAACATCTCCGTTGTGGACCAGATCGGCCATCGTAGCGGGGTCTACGGGATCGACCGAAAGGGCCGGCAATCGATCAATGATGTCATTGAAAATCGGCGCGAAGGTTTCGAAGAACTCTGAATAAAGCTCAAGCGGCTCGTCCATCCGCTGTTCCCGAAACAGCGTCTTCGCTGTTTCGACATCGGCGGTCAGTTCTTCCAACGTCCATTGCCTCGGCATACTCATTCAACTGTTCTAACGGTGGAACCAGAACCCGCTCAAGTTCTTTCGGTTCAAATTTCGTGAGGCCGCCTGCGTAGGTTCGTCCTTCGGACACACATACGTGGTCTTGAAGCCAAGCGGATAGAGCATCCAGGACTTGAGCTGCCATTGGTTCGCGTGGATAGATACCATGGGCAATGTTTAGGAGCCGCGCTCCGCAAAGATTACGCACGAAAGCGGGGGACCGTCGCGCCATATAAGTGCAAAGGATGGGGGCCGGTTCGTAAAGATTTACCGCCCACCATGCTTTCCGATTGCGCGCCACGTAGGACTGCTCGGCTTCCATGCTTTTGGCCCAGCGAAGAAAGCGTCGAACCTGGCGGCGGTCCCGTTCATCCAGCTCTCCGAGGTCGACCGGCAAATCAATCACTCGCCGTAAGTTCGCGTCGTTTGCTAATCTCGGTCCAGCCGCGAGAAGCTCGTGAGCCTTCGTCACCGTGGGCTTGAGGAGCGAGTTCGGGAGTGCGCCGGTGTAGGCGCCCAATATCCAGACCTCGTTTCGACCCGTCACTTGGCCACGGTGAACCCTGCACAGCTCGCCGAGCTCTACGTATCCTTTTGGCTTCGGACTGGCCGGCTTCAAAAGAGTCGACCACCGCTGCGAGCCATCCAAACGTGCTGATGCGACCGAGCGTCCCCCTTTCAAATTGTTGAGTTCCGCCAGATTGTTTACGGACCGCAACCGAATCCTTTTGTCACTCCTACCAACTTCAAAACAAGTGATCGCTCCTGTGGTAGCGGCATCGGCAAACGGCATCGCGGCCGGCGAGATGACATGCAGGGCGGCGCCGCCGAGCCCGTTGGTCAGCAACTTGCGAAGGACATCGCCGTAGTTAACGTCCATCCATTCTGCGGAGGTAATAAACGCTCCGTAGTCTCCTGGTTGCGCGAGTTGGCGGGTTTTGAGAAAAAAGTGAATATGCAGGCCCGCGAGTTTACTTGCTTTGAAACCGTAAGTTTTGGCCGTTTCCGCCAACCAGGTTTTCCACTCGGGCGGAATATCGTGATGACGCACGTACGGCGGGTTGCCAATGAAAAGGGTGGTCCCGTCAATTTCTGGTAAGTCCAGCGCTCGGTAATCGACGAGATGCACTGTCAGCCGGTCCGATACCTTCAAGATGGCGGCATTCGCCCGCAACATAAGAGCGGCAAGGGGGTCAATTTCAACAGCGACCAATTCGGTTTTTGGAAACACGCTTGCGCCAGCCAGCAAGAACCGGCCCGATCCGGCGCCTGGGTCGACCAACCTGTCCGGTTTTCCTTCTGCCGCCCAATTCAGCATGGCATCGATGATGGAATTTGGTGTGTAGACCGCGCCTTGCGCGCGGCGTGTTTCCGGCGACCGCAACTCGCAGAAAGCGTTGCCGAGCGGATCGTCGTTCCTTCGGATCGCGCGCTTTAACTGCTGTAGAAATCGCTGTGAAATCTTGGGGGCCGCACCACGCAGTAATGCTCGTTCGGCCTTAGTCAAATCGGCGCCTGGACCAGCCAGGGCCGCAGCGACAAAAGCGAGGTCGCGCTCGGAGACCAGCGCTTTCATTGGTCCTCCTTAGCCAACTGGCCCTTATACAAGCCCCAGATTTCCTCGAACAACTTACGAAGCGTGAGCCCGCGCCGCGCAGCCTCCTGTTTTACTTCGCGAGCCAGTGAGGGGGCCAGGCTCAGGCCTATGATTTGCCGTTCAGTATTTCCGGCTGTCGAGCTATCGTTGTTCGGAGACATCCTACAATTTGTCGACAAGTCGACTCAAAGTCAACATTTGGTTGACCGGGCCACGGTGGCGGAGATGGCGATCAATGAAAGCGTTCGCTTCCTTCAGGGTCATTGTGACGGGAAAAAGGAACGTCATAGCTTGCCGGGCTCCATGCCCTCGGCATGAAGGAAATGGAGAACGCGAATCAGGTCGGTGAACGACAGTTCAAGCGTGATGTCGGCGCGGGCGCTTTGGTGCCAAAGCCGCAACTCGCCGAACCTGGTCCGGAAGTCCGATGTCTCGATGAGCGCGCCGCCGTAGCGGGCGCGAAGTTCGGGGCAGTAGCGTTGAATGAGATTGATTTTGTGCTGGTGCAGCTCGCGGCGCTCGATCTCGGCCGCCATGGCGGCTTGGCGCTCGGTCCATGCCTCGGCATAGTCGGGCAGGAGCCGGCGATTGATATCGCCGGCGACGGAACGGCCGGCGCGGTGTGGCGCGACGGTGATCGCGTCGGTAGACCGATCATAATTGCCGAGCGAGGGCAGCACGCCTTTGATGCTCACGCGGTCCTTGGCGTACCAAGCCGCATGAAACTCAATCGCCCGGCCTGGCTGGTCGTCGTCTGTCAGCACGGCGATTCCCTGGCGGTGGCAAACTGTCTTAAAGATCGGATTGAGCCGCCAATTGCCGTTGATGTGGGGCGCGGCCTCGGTGGCGATGCGAAAAGCCTGTTCCTGGGTTGTCGGCATGGTCGGTCCTTTCTCAGAAAAGCGACGGCTGGGCGGGGTCGCGAACCTCGTGCTCCCACTCGTCGACGGAAAGCTGTCTGCCGTTATGGCGGGCAGCGAAAAGCCGCGCGCCTTCGGCCCAAGCGTCCTTGCGCCACATGCCGGCGGGGGCGCGGCTGCCGTTCATCGGTCTGCCGGCGTCCAACCAGGCGCGATGTTTCCGGGCGCTGGTCGTCCGGAAAAGCTGCTCGATGTCGCGCGCGGTCTGCCAATCGTCGGTGTCGATCAATGCCGCGATCTCCGGGCGCGTCATAAACGGGCAGAATACGCAGCATGATTTCCGCACCGGCGCGCGCCAAAGCCGACGCAAGACCTCGACGCAATCGGCGCGGATCAAGCCGGCGTCCTTCAGCGGGTAGGAAAAGCGGTGTGGGCCTTCACGCGGCGGGGTGAAACGCTTGGTGCGGTGTTCCTCGTCGGCCTCGATGCCGATGAGCCAGGTTATCGCCTGGCCGGGGAATTCCCGCTCGGCCCATCGTTGCATGACCTCGCCCTTGAACTTGAGCGAGCAAACGTGAGGACCGCCCGGCATGACGGGAAGATTCCCGTTTCGAGAAAGCCAGGTCTGAATCGTGTCTCGCTCATGGCGGACGGTTTCAAAGCGGATACCGGCGGCCTGGCAACGTTGGCGGGCAAGCGCGACGGTGGCATAGGTGGCGGGAAACTCCGCGCCCGGATCGGCGAACAGAACGGCGTCGGGGGCCGGCATTTCGCCGGCCAAGATCAACGCCAGAATGGCGGTGCTATCGACGCCGCCGCCGTAGGAGAGAATGCGAACCATGGCGCCCTCAAAACAACGTCAATTGGGGTTCGGTGGGCGTCGGCTCGTCGCCGGCGCCGGAACCGCACCGGCCCGAAGGGCAAACCCCGTAATGGCCGGCGCGCTCTGCCGCTAGATCGCGGTCGGCATGGTATCCGAACCCGTGAAAGTCGGGTCGCATGGGGTGGCCGGACGGGCGCTTGCACGGTGCACCGATGGGCGCACCGCAAGCCGGGCAGGGCACTTCAAGGATGGGGTCACGCTCCCAAGAGCGACCGCAGCCGGGTTTCTGGCAATAGACGGTCATTGCGCACCCGCCAGCGCCGGGCGCGAAGGTCGGCGCATGTCGGGGCGGCTGGTGCCGTACTTCTCCCGAATCTCGTCCATGCTGTGTTCGTGGCGGTTTCGCGAACGGTAGGCTTCGGGCCGGAAAAACCACGCCTTCTTTTTCGAGGCGTAGCGGAAGCCGGCGCCTTTCAATTCCTCCCTGGCGGCGAAGGTGTCGCCATGCACCCACACCCAAGCGCCGCAAATCTCGATGTGAAGCCCGATGCAATCGCGGATCGCGTTGAGGGCGCGGGCCAGGTCGGCGGAATAGTCTTGCTGGGTTCCGTCGTCGCGGCTGCCGGTGTCGAGATTGCCGGCGAAGTCCTTCAGGGCGTCATAGGCGGCATTGATGAGTTTCATCATGTCGGCGCCGGCGGGGTTGATGTCGGGATGAAATTTCTTGCTCATGGTCCGGTAGGCGGTTTTGACGGCTTCCGGGTCGATGTCGCCGGAGAGGCCAAGCACGCGGGCGGCGTCGTAGGTGTTCATTTCCATGGCTCAATCCTCCGCCGCGTCGGCACATGCCGGTGAGCAAAACGCGCCATTGATGGCAGCGGATTCGGGAACCGGGGCGCCGCAATGGCTGCAATGAATGATGGTCGATGCCTCGCCGGTGGGCTCCCCGTCCTCGGGGCTCATGTCGGTAAGGTCGTTTTTCAGCTTGTCGGTCTTGATCTGGTCGAGATCGATGCGCGCCGGCGTTACGCCGCGCCATCCGACAAAGGCGGTTGCGGTCCCGCCGGACGGCTGGGCCAGGTCGTACACGTCCTCCGGCTCGGCGCCCTCGGTGTCGTAGTCGATCACCAGAAAATCGACGTCGCGGAACATGGCCGGATCATCGCTAACGATGTCCTGCACAAGTCCGCCCTCGATGATGATTGCAACGGTTTTCGGCTTATCCATGGTTCAATCTCCGTTTTCAGCGGTTGGTGAGTTGGTCGGTTTCTGCGTCTTGCTTGGCTATGGCGTCGGCGTCGAAGTAGTCGGGCCGGCGCTCTAATTCGGCGTCAAAAAGCACGTCGGCCAAGAGCGGGGTTTTCCGGTCCAGGCGGCGGCGAAGCCGGGTGCGCCGGGTCCGGGCCTTGCGCTCCGGGCTCCATCGCTTGATTTCCTTTTGGGCTGCCGTCCAGCAATGCGCCCAGCCGTCGCCGGGGGTGGTCGCCGGCGCGTGTTCGCTTCGAATGTCCTCGCCGTCGCTGCCGTCGATAATGCTCGCGGCCCATAGGGTGCGCGGCTGGCCTTGCGGGGGTTCCGTGTACGGGTTCCCCCAAGCAATGGAGAGGATGCAAACATTTTTCCGATTGGTCATGGCCTGGGCTCCTTCGTCCGGCTCACGCGGCGAATAGCTCGCGTTGGGCCGGGGCGCGCTTCTGGCGCGCTTCTTCGAAGTCGCTGCAAACCACTTCGCAAAGCGGTCTAACGTCCTTCCATTCGTCCAGGTGATAGGCGGTATCAATGCCGATTCCTACGTCCATCGAAATGCCGGTTTTGGCGTGGAAGTCGTCAAAGCCTGGGTTGGGCTTGCTGCCGTGGTCGCGGCGTCCGGAGAACAGGAACGGCGCGCGGCTCTGCGGGATGAGAAAACAGCCTTCGTCCGCGATATCGCTGGCGATGTCGATCACCTGATATTCGAAGAAATTGCGGTTGTCGTACCTGGGGGCGGTGTCGGTGCTGGCGATCTTCCCAAACGGCGGATTGCCGAAAGCGCAATCGAAGTGACCAAGCGAAGCGATTAGCTCGCGGTCGGTCACGTCGGCGCAAATCCAGTTGGCTTCGGGCACCAGCTTTTTCCCGATCTCCACATATGCCGGGTTGATCTCGATGCACGTCACGTCGGGGGCCTTGCCGTCATAGCCGAACTTGCCACGGGCAACGGCGGCGTAACTCAAAACACCGATGCCGGCGCAAAGGTCGATGATTCGAGCGCCGCGAAAATCGAATTCCATATCGAAGGCGAGGGAAAGCGGTGTGAAGAAAGCACCCGCCGCGCCGTTGATGTGGTTCGCGCCTTCGTGCCAGTTGTTGAACACGAATTCTTTTTCGTCCTCGGTCAGGGTGTCTTGGGCCAGGATGGCGCACGCCTCGGCGTGGGCTCTCACTTGGGGTTTGCTGAGTTTGGCCATTTGGAAAAAACCTTTCTGCCTATCTTAAAAATCGCGCTTGTTTTCCTGCCCAGCGGCGAGCGACCGAAACAGCGCCGACGTAGGCGGCGCCGGGCGTGAGATCGATAAGCGGCGGTTATCAAGGTTCTGGCCGTCGCAGACGGGCACCCCGACCAACACGGCCGCGCTTGCGCGGGTGGTGCGGGCAGGGAGGGGCCGGGGCCTTGATGTTCGGCCGGCGCGTTCGATTAAGCTGGAAAGTGGAAAACCGGCCCGATTAAGGGCCGAAATCAAGATTCACCGGGGTGTAGACGCAGGTCGCTTGCAGGTGGCATAGGTGAACCCTACCGTCTCGTCTGCCGTATCGGCGGTCAACGGGGCTTTGGGTGACAGCGGCGGCGGCGGAAGCGGCGGCGGTTCATCGGCCGGCAGCGGTGCGCCGGGGCAAATTTAATACAGCGCCAACGGTTCGATGGCCTTTTCATGGCGGCTTCGGGTCATCAGCACGCATTCTTGGGCCCCGCCAACGACCTCCGCGACCGAGGGCTAAGCGGTCATTGAGTTCGGGAAACTCGATCGGCCTCGAAGCTAGGTCCGCTCGCCCCTCGGGACCGGACGGAAATCGCTCGCTCTGATTTCTTCAGCCCCTAGCCAATAGCCGTCCAACGCCGTGGTCTCGGCGAATGGCAGCTTACTGATCGCAAAGCAGACCTTGGTG